>JAABUW010000842.1_pt1 | contig 56471 bp, 50 predicted proteins | sample 5560081 | NCBI WGS metagenome assembly JAABUW01 (sample SAMN10711882, study PRJNA513363) | rock metagenome | isolation source: Antarctica rocks | place: Antarctica: Victoria Land, Knobhead sud | reverse complement strand
CGCTCGCTGCTCTCGACAGCCAGGAAGCAAGGTTGGGAGATGCTCGAGACACTGACCACTCAGCCCGACCGCTTGATCAATGACCTACGCATGGCTTAACCCCGCTGAAAGACCTGGGCTGTTACAATTTATTTAGATTTTGTATCGCACCGGAGCGCCTTGCGGAGCGTGCGCAACGGTCGCCTCGGGATATCTAGGATTATAGTCCGATCCGAATTTCAAACCAACCCGTCATCATTCGGCCGGGCAGCTTGCTTTCCTGCGGCGGTGGTGGTCCGCTTGGGACGCCGACCATGCAGCAAGGGCGCATGTTCAAGGCGCCCGCCAAGGAATGGATCGCCATGACTTCATGCCATGCCTTGCCAGTTTTCGCCGTGCCCGGGAACCGCTGAGCATGCGGACGGTGCTCGGCCCCGACCACGAGGCATTCCGCCACCAGGCGCGGCGGTTCATCGAGACGGAGATGGCGCCGCATCACGCCGACTGGGTGCGCGACATGCTGGTACCGAAGTCGCTGTGGCAAATGGCCGGCGCGCACGGGATGCTGTGCCTGTCGATGCCGGAGGAATACGGCGGCGCTGGCGCCGACTTCGGCTTCACCGCCGTGCTGATCGAGGAGCTGAGCCGCGCCCATGTCAGCGGCGTGGCGTTCACCCTCCACTCCGATATCGTCGCGCCCTACATCCTGGCCTACGGCAACGACCAGGCGAAGCACCGATGGCTGCCGCGCATGGCCAGCGGCGAGATGATCGGCGCGATCGCCATGACCGAGCCGGGCACCGGCAGCGACCTCAAGGCCGTGCGCACGACGGCGGTCCGGGACGGCGGCGAATACGTCATCAATGGGTCCAAGACCTTCATCAGCAGCGGCATCAACGCCGGTCTGGTGATCGTGGTCGCCAAGACCGACCCGGCCGCCGGCCGCCGTGGCATCAGCCTGATCGTGGTCGAGGACGGCACGCCCGGCTTCACCCGCGGCCGCAAGCTCGCCAAGATCGGCCTGCACGCGCAGGACACGGCGGAGCTGTTCTTCGACGATGTACGGGTGCCGGTCGGCAACCGCCTCGGCGAGGAGAATGCCGGCTTCGGCTACCTGATGCGCCAGCTCCCGCAGGAGCGGCTGATCATCGCCCTCGGCGCCGCCGCCTCGATGGAGGCGATGCTGGAGGCGACGATCGCCTACACCAAAGGGCGGAAAGCGTTCGGCCAGACGGTGTACGACTTCCAGAACACGCGGTTCAAGCTGGCGGACGCCAAGGCGGAGTGCGCCATGTTCCGCACCTTCGTCGATGACTGCCTGGACCAGCATCTGCGCGGTGAGCTGACCGCCGAGCGGGCCGCCATGGCCAAACTGTTGAGGCCGGAGATGCAGGGCCGGCTGCTGGACGACTTCGTGCAGCTGCACGGCGGCTATGGCTACATGGCCGAATACCCGATCGGCCGGGCGTGGGCCGATGCCCGCGTCATGCGCATCTACGGCGGCAGCTCCGAGATCATGCGCGAGATCATCGCCAAGACGCTGTAGTCTTTTATCGCGGCGGCATGCGGATCGCGCCGTCCAGGCGGATGGTCTCGCCGTTCAGCGCCGGGTTCTGGATGATGTGCTCGGCCATCATGGCGAACTCCTCCGGGCGGCCCAGCCGGGCCGGGTGCGGGATGGCTGCGGCGAGCGAGCTGCGCACTGTCTCCGGCAGCCGTGCGAGCAGCGGCGTGTCGAAGATGCCCGGCGCGATGGTGCAGACCCGAATCAGCCGCTGGGCCAGGTCGCGCGCCGCCACCAGCGTCATGCCGACGATGCCGGCCTTGGAGGACGCGTAGGGGATCTGCCCGATCTGCCCCTCATAGGCGGCGATGGAGGCAGTCAGCACCACCACGCCACGCTCCCCGTCCTCCGGCTCGGCCAGGGCCATCCTGGCGGCGGCCAGGCGCAGCACGTTGAAGCTGCCGGTCAGGTTCAGGCGGATGACCGACTCGAACATCTCCAGCGAACCTGCCTGGCCGTCGCGGTCCAGCACCCGCATCGTGGCGCCGCGCCCGGCGCAATGCACGCAGGCGCGGAGCGGCCCGTCCTGAACCGCCGCGTCGAACACGGACTGCATCTGGTCCGGTTCGGTCACGTCCGCGGCGACGAACTGGACACCCATGGCAGCGGCCTCGTCTGCCCCCGCCGACGCCGGCAGGTCGCAGATGACCACGCGCGCGCCGCGGGCCACCAGGCGTTGTGCCGTGGCGCGGCCCAGCCCGGACGCGCCTCCGGTGACGACGACGGAACTGCCGGCAAGGTTCATAGCAGTTCCAGAACGGTGGCGTTGGCCATGCCGCCGGCCTCGCACATCGTCTGCAGCCCATAGCGGTGCTGCGACCGCTCCATCGCGTTCAGCATCGTGGTCATCAGCCGTGCCCCGGAGGCGCCCAGCGGATGCCCGAGCGCCACCGCGCCGCCGCAGGGGTTCAGCTTCCCGCCATCGACGTCCATCTCCTTCTGCCAGGCGAGCGGCACGCAGGCGAAGGCCTCGTTCACCTCGAAATGGTCGATGCTGCCCACCGCCATGCCGGACTTGCGCAGCACCCGCCGGGTCGCCGCGATCGGCGCGGTGAGCATCATCAGCGGATCGTCGCCCACCACGTCGAACCCGGCGAACCGCGCCCGCGGGCGCAGGCCGAGGCGGGTGGCCGCTGCCTCGCTCGTGATCAGCAGCGCCGCCGCGCCGTCGCTGATCTGCGACGAGTTGCCGGCGGTGACCGACCAGCTGATCTCGGGGAACCGCTCGGCCACTCGCGGGTCGATGAAGGCGGGGTTCAGCGCGGCCAGGCGTTCGGCCGTCGTGTCGGCACGGATGGTCTCGTCCGCTGTGACCACCTGGTTGCCCGCCGGGACTGGCACGATCTCGTTGCCGAACTGCGGCGCGGCCAGGGCGGCACGGCGGTGGCTCTCGGCAGCGTAGCGGTCCATGTCCTCCCGGCCGATGCCCCAGCGCGCGGCGACCAGCTCCGCCGACACGCCCTGATGGACCAGGCCCGGCGCGTAACGCTCCCGCATCATCGGGCCGAGCGTGTCGGCGCCGAGCCGGTTGGCGCCCATCGGCACTCGGCTCATGGACTCGACGCCGCCGGCGATGACGATGTTGTAGGCGCCGGCCATGATCCCCTGCGCGGCGAAGTGCACGGCCTGCTGGCTGGACCCGCACTTGCGGTCGATCGTCGTGGACGGCACGTGCTCGGGGAAGCCCGCCCCCAGCCACGCCAGGCGGCCCGGCGTGGCGCTCTGCTCCCCCACCTGGCTGACGCAGCCGATGATGACGTCGTCCACCGTGCCGGGGTCGATGCCGTTGCGCTCCACCAGGGCGCGCAGCACGACCGCGAGCAGGTCGGCGGGATGGATTCCGGCCAGGGCGCCCCCAGGCCGGCCGCGTCCGACCGGCGTGCGCACGGCGTCGATGATAACGGCTTGTTGCGGCATCGTTTCCCCCAGCCCGCGTTCGGCTGTCCCTTTATCTCGCGATGATGACGATTGGTTTCGCTGGCAGCAAGCGCCGTTTCGCGGCATTGAAACGCTGGCAAAGGCCAGAGCAACCTGGAACAGTGGCCGCCAAGCGGCAGCGACCGCCCTGGGGAAAGGCAGTTCCGATGACCCGCATTGCCGAGCTGGCCGGTCAGGCGCCGGACAAGGTCGCGTGCCTGTTCCCCGACGCTGGCACGACGCTGACCTATGGCGCATTGCATCGGCGCGCGACGCGGGCGGCCCATTGGCTGATCGGGCTGGGACTGCAGGGGGGCGACTGCTTTGCGCTGTTGCTGGACAACTGCGCCGCCGTCTTCGAGCTGGCTTTCGCGGCCGAGCGCGCCGGTTTGTACTACGTGCCGATCAGCACGTATCTGCGCCCCGCGGAGGTCGGCTACATCCTGCGGGACTGCGGCGCGAAGGTGTTGGTCACGACGGCCGCGATGCTCGACGGGCTGCAACCGCCGCCAGGAATAATGGTTGCGACAGTGGACGCATGTCCGCCCGGCACCATCGACTACGACGCGGCCCTCGCTGCGCAACCCATGGGGCCCCTGCCGCCGCGGCCGGTGGGCCGGGACGTGCTGTACTCGTCCGGAACGACCGGGCAGCCAAAAGGCGTGTTCCGCCCGATGCTCCCGGCAGCGCCTTCCGAGCCGCAGCCGGACACCGGCGTGATGGCCGCGTTCGGCGCCGACGCCGCGACCGTCTGTTTGTCCACCGGCCCGCTCTACCACGCCGCACCGCATCGCTTCACCCTGCAGACCCTGCGGCGCGGCGGCACCTGCATCGTTCCGCGCCGCTTCGACGCCGAGGCGGCGTTGGCAGCGATCGAGCGGCACCGGGTCACCCACAGCCAATGGGTGCCCACCATGTTCGTCCGCCTGCTGGCGCTCCCGGAGGCCGTTCGCGCGCGCTACGACCTCAGCAGCATGCGCCGCGTGATCCATGCCGCCGCTCCCTGTCCGGTAGCGGTGAAGGAGCGGATGATCGCCTGGTGGGGCCCGATCATCTTCGAGTACTACGCGGGATCGGAGAGCATTGGCGCCACCGCGATCGAGAGCGACGATTGGCTGGCGCATAAGGGCTCGGTCGGCCGCGCCATCGCCGGGACCGTGCACATCACCGACGAGGCCGGGCGCGAGCTGCCGCCCGGTGAGGTGGGCGCGATCTGGTTCGCCGGGCTGCCCGCCTTCGAGTACCTCAACGCGCCGGAGAAGACCCGCGCGGCGGTGAATGCGCGGGGCTGGGCCACCTATGGCGACATCGGCCACCTGGACGCCGACGGCTATTTGTATCTCAGCGACCGGCGCGCCGACCTGATCATCTCGGGCGGCGTGAACATCTATCCGCAAGAGGTCGAGAACGTGCTCGCCCGGCACCCGGCCATCGCGGACGCCGCGGTGATCGGCATGCCGGACCCGGACTTGGGCGAGCGGGTGCAAGGGGTGGTGCAGCTGCGCGAGGGCGCCGGGGCGGGCCCGGCCGAGCTGATGGCGTTCTGCCGGGAGCACCTGGCCGGCCCGAAATGTCCGCGTGGGATCGACATCGTGGACCACCTGCCCCGCTCGAATATCGGCAAGCTGCTCCGCCGTGTGCTGAGGGACCAATACCGGGCCGTAGCGGCGGGACGCATTTAGACAAAACGACGACGGCCTCGTTCAAGAATGGGACCGAAGCGCCTAGCATTCTGACGGTTGCGGCCTGTATGGTATCGGACGCTTCGCACGCGTCGAGCCGACCTAGGACTGAAGCCATGAACGCTATCGGCGACGTTCGCAACCGGACGATGGATCCGCTGTTGCGGCCCTATCAGCTCAAGCACCTCACGCTGCGCAACCGGGTGATGAGCACGGCGCACGAGCCGTACTACAGCGAAGACGGCATGCCCAAGGACCGCTACCGGCTGTATCACGCCGAGAAGGCGCGGGGCGGCGTCGCGCTGACCATGACGGCCGGGTCCGCCGTCGTGTCGCCGGACAGCCCGCCGGTGTTCGGCAACCTGCTGGCCTACAAGGACGAGATCGTCCCCTGGCTGCGGCGCCTCACCGACGAGTGCCACGAGCACGGCTCGGCGGTGATGATCCAGATCACCCATCTCGGCCGCCGCACCGCCTGGAACAAGGCGGACTGGCTGCCGGTGCTGGCGCCCTCGCCGATCCGCGAGCCCGCGCACCGCTCCTTCCCGAAGGCGACCGAGGACTGGGACATCGACCGCATCGTCGCCGACTACGCCGCCGCGGCTGCGCGCATGCAGGCGGCCGGGCTGGATGGGCTGGAGATCAATGCCTACGGCCATCTGCCGGACCAGTTCTGGTCGCCCGCGACCAACAAGCGGGAGGACGCGTTCGGCGGCAGCCTCGATCGCCGCATGGCGTTCTCGCTCCGCGTCATGCAGGCGATGCGGGACGCGGTGGGCCCGGGCTTCCTGCTCGGCCTGCGCATGGTGGCCGACGAGGACTGGGAGATCGGGCTGTCGCGCGCCGAGGGCATCGAGATCGCCCAGCGCTTCAAGGCGTCCGGCCTGGTCGATTTCCTGAATATCATCCGCGGCCACATGGAAACCGACGCGGCGCTGATCGACGTCATCCCGATCGCCGGCATGCGCTCGGCCCCGCATCTGGACTTCGCCGGCGAGGTCCGGGCGGCGGCGGAAATTCCGGTGTTCCATGCCGCCCGCATCAACGACGTGGCGACCGCGCGCCATGCGATCGCCAAGGGCAAGCTGGACATGGTCGGCATGACCCGGGCGCTGATTGCCGACCCGCACATCGTCCGCAAGGTGATGGAGGGGCGCGAGCACATGATCCGCCCCTGCGTCGGCGCCAGCTACTGCATCGACCGCATCTATGAGGGCAACGAGGCGCTGTGCATCCACAACCCGGCCACCGGGCGCGAGGCGTCGGTGCCGCAGGTGGTGGCGCGCACCGCGGGGCCACGGCGCCGGGTGGTGGTGGTGGGCGCCGGGCCGGCCGGGCTGGAGGCGGCGCGCGTCGCGGCCGAGCGCGGCCATGCCGTCGTGCTGTTCGAGGCGACGGAGCGGGCCGGCGGGCAGATCCTGCTCATCGTGCGCTCGCCCCGGCGGCGGGAGCTGATGGGGATCGTGGACTGGCGCCTGGCCGAGCTGGAGCGGCTCGGCGTGGAGCCGCGGTTTGCCACCTGGGCCGAAGCGGACGACGTGCTGGCCGAGGCGCCGGACGTCGTCTTCGTCGCGACCGGCGGCATCCCCCATACTGACGTGCTAGCCAGCGGCAACGAGCTCGTCACCTCGACCTGGGACCTCATTTCGGGCGAGGTCAAGCCGGCCGGGCGCGTGCTGATCTATGACGACAACGGCAACCATCCGGGCATGCAGGCGGCCGAGTTGGTCGCGTCGGCCGGGGCCGAGCTGGAGATCGTGACGCCGGAGCGGCTGTTCGCGCCCGAGCTGGGCGGCCTCAACCACGCCGGCTATGCCCGCATCCTGCAGCGCGCCGGCGTGCGCATCACGATCAACACGCGGGTGCTGTCGGTGCGGCGGGAGGGCAACAAGCTGGCGGCGACGCTCGGCAGCGACTACGGCCCCCGCACGGAGGAGCGCCTGGTGGACCAGGTCGTCGTCGAGCACGGGACGCTGCCGCTCGACGAGCTCTACTTCTCGCTCCGGCCCGGCTCGGCCAACCTGGGCGAGATCGACCACAAGGCGCTGCTGGCCGGCCAGCCGCAATCCGTGATCCGCAATCCGGAGGGCGCCTATCGCCTGATGCGCATCGGCGACGCGGTGGCCAGCCGAAACATCCACGCGGCCATCTTCGACGGGCTGCGCCACGCCAAGGATTTGTAAGATGAACGTCATCGCCCAGCGTGGCATCGCCCAGCGTGGCATCGCCTACTCCGGCCTGGACGCCCTGATCGCCCGGCGCCGGCCCGGCAACAGCCTCGAAGCCCCGTTCTACACCAGCCAGGAGGTGTTCGACCTCGATTTGCGCCTGATCTTCGGACGGCACTGGGTGTTCGTGGCAAGCGAGCCGGAGATCGCCGAGCCCGGCGACTACGTGACGGTCGAAATCGGCCGCACCTCGATCATCCTGGTGCGCGACGACGACATGGCGGTGCGCGCCTTCCACAACGTTTGCCGCCACCGCGGCTCGATCATCCTGCGGGACAGCAAGGGCTTCGTCGGCAACCTGGTCTGCCCGTACCACCAATGGACCTACGACCTCACGGGCCGGCTGATCCATGCCGAGAACATGCCGTCCTGCATCGGCTCGGCCGAGCACGGGTTGAAGCCGGTGCACGTGCGCAGCCTGGCCGGGCTGCTGTTCATCTGCCTGGCCGACGAGCCGCCGGTGGATTTCGAGGATTTCGCGGCGCAGGTCGGGCCCTATCTCGCGCCGCACGGGCTGCGCGACTGCAAGGTGGCGGCGCAGATCGACCTGATCGAGCATGGCAACTGGAAGCTCACGATCGAGAACAACCGCGAATGTTACCATTGCGGCGGCCACCCGGAGCTGCTGCGCAGCCTGTTCCACTTTTTCGGCTACACGGCCGCCGACGTGACGCCGGCGCAGCAGGACGACTACGAGCGCTTCCTGCGCACCCAGGTCGAATTCGAGCGGATCTGGAACGCGGCCGGCCTGCCCTGGCGGGCGCTTGAGGACCTGCACGGACGCCCGACCGGGTTCCGCACGGAACGGCTGGCGCTCGACGGACCCGGCGAGAGCTATACGATGGACGCGCGCCAAGCCAGCCGCAAGCTGGTCGGCGGCTTCACCCAGCCGCGCATGGGTGCGCTGCATTTGCACACGCAGCCGAATAGCTGGCACCACTTCCTGGGCGACCACGCCGTCACCTTCGCGACCCTGCCAGCGGCGCCCGACCGCACGCTGGTCCGTACGACCTGGCTGGTCGCCAAGGATGCGGTCGAGGGCGTGGACTACGACCTGGACCGCCTGACCGAGGTCTGGCGCGCGACCAACGAGCAGGACGCGGCCTTCGTGACGATGGCGCAGGAGGGCGCGGCCAGCTCCGGCCACGAGCCCGGCCCCTATGCGCCGGCCGAATACATGGTCGATGCGTTCTGCACTTGGTATATCGAGCGGCTGCGCGCCGGCATGGGCGAGCCGGGGCGCTAGGTGGACAGCGCCGCAGCCCCGCTCCGGATCGGGTTCATCCTCGCCAACAGCTTCACCCTGTCGGCCTTCTCGCTGTTCGTGGACGCGCTGCGGTTGGCCGGCGACGAGGGGGACCTATCGCGGCAAGTCCACTGCCGCTGGCCGGTGATGGCGGCCCGGATGGACCCGGTCCGCAGCAGCTGCGGGCTGCTGGTCACGCCCACGAGCGGGCTGATCCCGCCGGGCGAGCTGGATTACATCGTGGTGGTCGGCGGCCTGCTGCGGTCGAACCCGGCGCTCGACCCGGCCGCGCGTGCCTATCTTTGCCTCGCCGCCGCGGCCGGCACGACGCTGGTCGGCGTCTGCACCGGAAGTTTCCTGCTGTGCCGCGAGGGCCTGATGGCGGGGCGCCGGTCCTGCGTGAGCTGGTTCCACTACCAGGATTTCAAGGACGAGTTCCCGGACCAGGACGCCGTGGCAGACCGGCTGTTCCTGGTGGACTGCGACCGAATCACCTGTTCCGGCGGCAGCAACGTCGCCGACCTCGCGGTGCACCTGATCAAGCGGCATGTCGGGCCCGCTCAGGCGCAGAAGGCGCAGCACATCATGCTGCTCAACCGCGTGCGCGGCGCCGACGACGCGCAGCCGCACCCGCCGATCGCGACCGAGGGCAACCAGCCGGACGAGAGGGTGCACCGCGCCCTGCTGACCATGGAGCAGAATCTGGGAGCGCCGCTGCCGATGCATGAGGTCGCGCGCCGGGTCGGCCTGTCTCCGCGGCAGTTGGAACGGCGGTTCCGGCAGGTCCTGGGCACTTGCCCGACCGCGGCCTACCGCGAGCTGCGGCTGCGCTATGCGAGCTGGCTGTTGAACAATACCGCGCTCAGCGTGACGGAGGTGGCGATCGAGGCCGGGTTCGCCGACGGCGCCCACTTCTCGCGCCAGTTCCGCCAGGCCTACGGGCATCCGCCAAGCCTGCACCGGTCCACCCATGTCGTGGCGGACAGTTTCGTGCCCGGGCGGGCGCTGATCAATGCGGGGCTGATGCCGCCTGAACGCCGTCAGTACGCCTGAAGCGTCGCAATGCTGCAAGCCAAGCGACGCTTGCCGACAAGCGTTTGCGGTTTGCAACCAACAGCATCATGGTGCTGGCGATCCTCAATCATGCTTGTTGGGAATGCTCTTGCGCATCGACATGGCAATACGACGGGATGATTTGACACCGGACGCCTCCCGTGCGGTGGCATCATGCTGATCGGCGCCCCGCCGCAGATTACCGACGATGCGCTGCCGGTCTGGGGCACGGACTGCGACGATGATCTCGTGTGCCGGGCCGTCACGGACGAGACGCATGACGTGCGGAGCTTCCACTTCGCGACCGAGCGGCCCTGCCGCTTCCGCTTCGAGCCGGGCCAGTTCCTGACACTGGAGCTGCCGATCGACGGCCAGACCGTGTTCCGCTGCTACACGATCTCATCGCCCCCCACGCGGCCCGAGACGATCTCGATCACCACCAAGCGCGTGCGCGGCGGCCCAGTGTCGAACTGGCTGCACGACCATGTGCGGCCCGGCATGCGCCTGCGCGCGGCCGGACCCTCCGGCACCTTCGTCCTGCCGAGGACCCGCGACGCCAAGCTGCTGTTCCTATCGGGCGGCAGCGGGACGACACCGCTGATGAGCATGACCCGGACGTTATTTGACCGCGCTTGGGACCGCGACATCGTGTTCGTGCACAGCGCCCGGTCGCCCGGCGACATCATCTTCCGAGACGAGCTTGCGCTGATGGCGCGGCGCCTGCCCCGCCTCCGGGTGGCGCACGTGGTCGAGGGCACGGGCGGCGAGCCCGGGTGGCCCGGCCTGGTCGGCCGGCTCGACCACCGCATGCTCGGCCTGCTCGCGCCCGACCTGCTGGAGCGCGAGGTCTATTGTTGCGGACCCGCCCCCTACATGGCCGGCGTGCGCGCGACGCTGGACCAGGCCGGCTTCGACCGGAGCCGCTACCACGAGGAGAGCTTCAGCTTCGAGGCGCTGCCCAGCGCGGTCATCGACGAGGTGATCGAGATCGAGCAGGCCGCCGAGGCAACAATCAGCGTGACGTTCGCCAAGTCCGGCACGACCGTCGCCTGCCCGCCCAGGACGACGGTGCTCGCCGCCGCAAAGGCGGCCGGGCTGCGCCTGCCGTCCTCCTGCACCCATGGCGTGTGCGGCACCTGCAAAAGCCGCATGCTGTCCGGCCGTGTCGACATGCAGCACGGCGGCGGCATCCGCCCGCGCGAGATCGCCCAAGGAATGGTACTGATCTGCTGCAGCCGCCCCCTCGAAGACTTGGTGATCGACCGATGAAGCCAATTGCGCCATTCAATTTCGAGGTCGGACCGGCCGCCCTGCTCGCTGCCAGGACACCGGACATCCGACCAGTCCTGATCGAGGTACGCGACGTCAGCAAGGTCTTCGGCCACCGTGGGACCGAGGCCCTGGCGATGCTCGACGCGGGCGAGGACCGGGCGGCCGTGCTGGCGCGCACCGGAACGGCGGTCGGGCTCAACCACGTCAGCTTCGACGTGGCCGAGGGCGAGATCCTGATCGTGATGGGGCTGTCTGGCAGCGGCAAGTCGACGATGCTGCGCTGCCTGAACCGGTTGATCGAGCCGAGCCGCGGGACGGTCCGGGTCCGTGGGGCAGACGTGACCGCGATGGCGCCAAGGGCGCTGCGCGAGTTCCGGCGCCACACCTTCGGCATGGTGTTCCAGCATTTCGCGCTGTTCCCGCACCGCACCATTCTGGGCAACGTGGAGTTCGGCCTTGAGGTTCAGGGCATGGCAGGGCCGGCCCGGCGCGACAGCGCGATGCGCGCCATCGAGCTCGTGGGCCTGAAGGGCTGGGATGCGCGCTATCCGAGCGAGCTGTCGGGCGGCATGAAGCAGCGGGCGGGCCTGGCGCGCGCGCTGGCGGCCGACGCGTCCGTGCTGCTCATGGACGAGGCGTTCAGCGCGCTCGACCCGCTGATCCGCCGCGACATGCAGCAGGAGCTGGTGGAGCTGCAAAGCCGCCTGCAGAAGACTATCGTGTTCGTCTCGCATGACCTGGACGAGGCGATCGCATTGGGCGGGCGCATCGTGCTGATGAAGGACGGCGCGATCGTGCAGGTGGGCACCGCCGAGGAGGTCCTGACGAACCCGGCCACCCCCTATGTCGCGCGCTTCGTCGAGCACATCGACGTCGCATCCGTCTTGAAGGTGGGCGCGCTGCTGGCCTCGGTCCCCGTGCTGCTGCGGTCGCACGAGGAGCCCGGCGCCGCGGCCGACCGGATGGAGGCCGCTGGCTGGAGCAGCGCGCTGGTCGTGGACGCGGCCGGCCACCTGGAGGGCCGGGCCGAACTCTCGGCTTTGCGGCAGGCGCAACGGGCCGGCCACGGGCTCGGCCGCGCCGTCCATCCCTGCGGGCGCGTGCACGCCTCCGCGTCCATCAAGCAGGCCCTGCCGATCGTGGCGGAGGAGGCCGAGCCGGTCGCCGTCGTGGATGACGACGGGCTGCTCCAGGGCACGATCGACCGCACCGGCGTCATCAATGCCCTGGCGCGGCGCTCCCAGGCGCCACACCCGGTGACGGTCCAGGAGATGGCCGGATGATGGACTGGTCGGTTCCCCGCATTCCGCTCGACACCTGGTGCGACGCGGGCCTCGACTGGCTGACGACGGCGCTCTCGGGCCTCACGCGCGCCATCAGCCATTCGGTGTCGGATTGGATCGCCGAGCTCACTCTGCTGCTGCAGGCCGTGCCGCCGCCGGTGATCATCCTGGCGTTCGGCCTCCTCGCTTGGCGGGTCTCGGGGTGGCGGCTGGCCATCGGCTCGATGCTCGGGTTCGCTCTGCTTTGGAACCTGCGGCTGTGGGACCCGATGATAACCACGCTGGTCATGGTCGTGCTCTCGACGTTCGCCTCGATTGCGATCGGCCTGCCGATCGGCATCGGTGCGGCGCTGAGCGCCCGGAGCTGGCGCATCGTCGCCCCCTGCATGGACATGGCGCAGACCATGCCGAGCTTCGTCTACCTGATCCCGGCGATCCCGTTTTTCGGACTGGGGCCGGTGTCGGCCTGTTTTGCGACCGTCATCTTCGCCATGCCGCCGACCATCCGGCTGACCGCGCTCGGCATCCTGCAGGTGCCCGGCGAGCTGACGGAGGCCGCGGACTCCTTCGGCACGACGCGCTGGCAAAAGCTCGTGAAGGTGCAGCTGCCGCTGGCGCTGCCGACCATCATGGCGGGGATCAACCAGACGATCATGCTGTCGCTGTCGATGGTCGTGATCGCGGCGATGATCGGCGCCGGCGGGCTAGGGCGCGAGGTGTGGAGCGCGATCCAGCGGCTGGAGGCCGGGCGCGGGTTCCAGGCCGGGGTCGCGATCGCGGTGCTGGCCATCATCCTCGACCGGATCACGCAGCAGGTGTCCCGCCGGGCGCAGCCACGCTGAGGCCCTCATCAACGCGAACAGACGAAAACCAAGGAGCATCCCATGCTGAGAAGACAGGTTTTGGCAACCGCCCCCGCTGCTGCCGCCATGGTCGCCTTCGGCCGCACTGCCCGCGCTGCCGGCAAGGGCATGGTGAGAATCGTCTATGTCGAGTGGGCCGACGCGATCGTCGCCACCAACATCCTGTCCGAGGCGCTGAAGCAGGCCGGCTATGACACGCGCCTGACCCCGGTTTCGGGGGCCGCGATGTGGGAGGCGGTTGCGTCGGGCGATGCGGACCTGATGGTCGCGGCCTGGCTGCCGGCGACGCATGCGGCCTATTACGCCAAGCTGAAGGACCGGGTGGACGTGGTGGGACCGAACATCGAGGGCGCCAAGATCGGCTGGGTGGTGCCGGACTACGTGACGGTGAACTCGATCGCCGACCTGAAGGCCAACGCCTCGATGTTTGGGGGCAAGGTGATCGGGATCGACCCGGGCGCCGGGCTGATGCGCGCGTCGGAGAAGGCGATGACGGAGTATGGCCTGGCGCCGATGCAGCTGGTCGACGGCAGCGACGCGACGATGGTGGCGGCGCTCAAGGACGCGGTGTCGCGCAAGCAGCCGATCGTGGTCGCCGGCTGGACGCCGCACTGGATGTGGGCGGCCTTCAAGCTGAAATACCTGGCCGACCCGAAGGGCGCGTTCGGCGGCGAGGAGACGGTGAACAACGTCGCCCGCAAGGACCTGGCCCACGACATGCCGGAGGTGCGGGCCATCCTGACCCGCTTCAAGCTCTCGCTCGCCGAGGAGCAGGGGCTGATGATGCAGAACCAGGCCAGCGGGGTCGACCCAGCCAAGACGGCGGCCGAATGGGTAAAGCAGCATCCGGATGTCGTGAAGTCTTGGATGGCCTGAACTCCCAGTCTTGCGGCCAGTCTGGCGGCGCCAGGCAAGCGGCGTGTCGCCCGCGCGCAAGCCTGCCGCCGCCGCCTGACCAAGGATAGCGCATGAAGCACTTCTCCGCAGCCCGCCTGGTCCGTGAGGCCTTCCGCGGCCAATCCGGCTGGACCGAGCAGTGGCGCTCGCCGGAGCGCCCGCAGCCGGCCTATGACGCCGTCATCGTCGGCGCGGGTGGGCACGGGCTGGCGACGGCATACTATCTGGCGAAGCAGCACGGCATCACCCGCGTGGCGGTGCTGGAGAAGGGTTGGCTCGGCGGCGGCAACACCGGGCGCAACACCACGATCATCCGCAGCAACTACCTCATGGCCGAAAGCGCCGCGCTATACGACCACGCGGTCAAGCTGTGGGAGGGCCTATCCCGGGAGCTGAACTACAACGTCATGTTCTCGCCGCGTGGCGTCATGATGCTGGCGCACACGGTGCACGATGTGCAGGTGTCCAAGCGGCACGTTCATGCCAACCAGCTCGCCGGCATCGACAACGACTGGCTGTCCCCGGAGCAGGCGCAGGAGTACTGCCCGCCGCTGCGGCTCGATCCCGGCATGCGCTACCCGGTGCTGGGCGCGGCCCTGCAGCGCCGGGGCGGCACCGCCCGGCATGACGCCGTGGCCTGGGGCTACGCCCGGGCGGCCAGCGCGCTGGGCGTCGATATCGTGCAGAACTGCGAGGTGACGGGCATCCGGCGGGACGCGGGCGGCGCCGTTTGCGGGATGGACACGACCCGCGGCGCGGTCGCGACCCGTCGCGTCGGCGTCGCGGCGGCCGGGCACACCAGCGTCGTGATGGCGCAGGCGGGGGTCCGCATGCCGCTCGAAAGCTATCCGCTGCAGGCCCTGGTCAGCGAGCCCGTGAAGCCCTGTTTCCCCTGCGTCGTCATGTCCAACACGATCCATGCCTACGTCAGCCAGTCCGACAAGGGCGAGCTGGTGATCGGCGCGGGGACCGACGCCTATACCAGCTACAGCCAGCAGGGCGGCCTGCACATCGCGACCCACACGCTGGACGCCATCTGCGAGCTGTTCCCGCAGTTCCGGCGCATGCGGATGCTGCGCAACTGGGGCGGCATCGTGGACCTGACGCCGGACCGCAGCCCGATCATCAGCAAGACCCCGGTGCCGGGCCTATATGTGAACTGCGGCTGGGGCACAGGCGGGTTCAAGGCGACGCCGGGCTCCGGCCACGTCTTCGCCCACACCATCGCGCAAGACGAGCCCCACCGGCTGAACGCGTCCTTCGCGCTCGACCGGTTCCGCACCGGCCGGCTGATCGACGAGGCCGCCGCCGCCGCGGTCGCGCATTGAGGACCCCGCCATGCTCCTGATCCCCTGCCCGATCTGTGGCGAGCGCCCGGAAGCCGAGTTCACCTATGCCGGCGAGGCCCATGTCGCCCGGCCGGCTGAGCCCTCGGCGGTGGACGATGCGGCCTGGGGCCACTTCCTCTACGGCCGCACCAACCCGAAGGGCGACCACGCCGAGCGGTGGCGGCACACCCATGGCTGCGGCCGGTTCTTCAACGCGCTCCGCAACACCCATACCGACCGGTTCATCACCAGCTACCTGGCCGGGACGGCCCGCCCGCATGGCATGCCGACCACGGCAAGCCTGGACGCGCCGCCGATGCGGACCGACACCGAGCAGTGGGGCCAGGCATGAGCGGCATGACCCTGGGCTTCACCTTCGACGGCCGCGCCTATCGGGGCCGGCCCGGCGACACGCTCGCCTCCGCCCTATTGGCGAACGGCGTGCGGCTGATGGGCCGGTCGTTCAAGTACCACCGCCCGCGCGGCCTGCTCGCCGCCGGGTCGGAGGAGCCCAACGCCTTGATTGAAGTGGACCGCGGCAACGGCGCACGCACGCCGAATCTGCGGGCGACACAAATAGAGGTCTATGACGGGCTGGTGGCGCGCAGCCAGAACCGCTTCCCCTCCCTCGGCTTCGACCTGCAGGCGGTGAACGACCTCGCGGCGCCGCTGCTGTCGGCGGGGTTCTACTACAAGACCTTCATGGCGCCGCAGGGTGCCTGGACCAAGCTGTATGAGCCGCTGATCCGGCGGGCCGCCGGGCTCGGCCGCGCGCCGGATCAGCCGGACCCGGACCACTATGCCAGCCGCTACGCCCATTGCGACGTGCTGGTCGTCGGCTCCGGTCCGGCCGGGCTCGCCGCGGCCGACGCTGCCTCCGCCGGCGGGGCCCGCGTCATCCTGTGCGACGAGCAGCCGCGCTTTGGCGGCAGCCTCCTCGCGGACCGCAGCTCGCGGATAGACGGACTATCCGCGGCGGATTGGGTTGCGGCCCGGGTTGGAACACTGGCAGCACGGCCCGAGGTGACGCTGCTGACCCGCACCACGGCATTCGGCTGGTATCCCGGCAACATGATCGGCCTGGCCCAGCGGCTCACCGACCACCTGCCCGATCCTGACCCGGCGCTGCCGCGCGAACGCCTGTGGCAGGTTCGCGCGAAACAGGTCGTGATCGCCGCCGGGTCCATCGAACGGCCGCTGGTGTTCCCCGGCAACGACCGGCCCGGCGTCATGCTGGCCGATGCCGCACGCACCTTTGCCGTCCGCTACGGTGCGGCCCCCGGCCAGCGTACGGTGATCGCCACCACCAGCGACACCGCCTATCGCGCGGCGCTCGACCTGCTGGCCTGCGGCGTGGAGGTGGCGCTGGTCGCCGATGCCCGCCCGGCTGCGGACGGGCCGCTCGCCGTCGCGGCCCGGGCCGCCGGCATCCGGGTGGAGACCGGGATGCAGGTGCTCGCGACCCGCGGACGCCGGGGCATCCGGGTGGCGATCATGGGGCGCGTCGGCAGGGATGGCCGGGTGCAGGACCGCGAGTGGGTCCGCTGCAACCTGCTGGGCATGAGCGGCGGCTGGACGCCGACGCTCAACCTGTTCTCGCAGTCGCGGGGGAAGCTGCGCTTCGATGCGGTGACGGAGACGTTCCTGCCGGGCGCCTCGGCCGCGGCCGAGCGGTCCGCCGGGGCGTGCCGCGGCTTGCACAGCCTGGGCGACGTGATCGCCGACGGTGCGGCGGCCGGGACTGCCGCGGCGCACGACGCCGGGTTCGACGCCGCGGCGCCGGTGCGCTGCCGCGTTGAGGGCGTGGCGCCCGTCCGCTGGTCTTCCCCCGTACCGGCCCGCCGGCCGCAGCGCCGCGCCTTCGTGGATTTCCAGAACGACGTGACCAGCAAGGACCTGGTGCTCGCGGCGCAGGAGGGCTTCCACAGCATCGAGCACGTGAAGCGCTACACCACGACCGGCATGGCGACCGACCAGGGCAAGACCAGCAACATGAACGCGCTGTCGATCGTGGCAGCGCAGCTGGGCCGGGCGATTCCCGAGGTCGGGCTGACCACCTTCCGGCCGCCCTACACGCCGGTGACGTTCGGCACCCTCGCTGGATACAGCCGGGGCGTGCTGTTCGACCCGGTCCGCACGACGCCTATCCATGGCTGGGCGGCGGCGCACGGTGCGGTGTTCGAGGACGTGGCGCTCTGGAAGCGGGCGCGCTACTTCCCGCGCCACGGTGAGGACATGCACCGGGCCGTCGCGCGGGAATGCCGAACGGTGCGGTCGGCGGTGGGGCTGTTCGACGGCTCGACCCTCGGCAAGATCGAAATCGTGGGCCCGGATGCGGCCGAGTTCATGAACCGGATGTACGTGAACGCCTGGGCCAAGCTCGCGCCGGGCCGCTGCCGCTATGGGCTGATGCTGGGCGAGAACGGCTTCCTGATGGATGACGGCGTGGTCGGCCGCCTGGCGCCGGACCGGTTCCACGTCACGACGACGACGGGCGGCGCGCCGCGCGTGCTGGCCCTGATGGAGGACTACCTGCAGACGGAATGGCCGGAGCTGCGCGTCTGGCTGACCAGCATCACCGAGCAATGGGCGGTGCTGGCCGTCCAGGGGCCCCGCGCCCGGGACGTGCTGGCGCCCCTGGTGGATGGGCTCGACATCCAGGCCGCCGCCATGCCGCATATGAGCGTCGCCGAGGGCAGCATCCTGGGCGCGCCCATGCGGCTGTTCCGGGTCAGCTTCACGGGCGAGCTCGGCTTCGAGGTCAACGTGCCTTCCGGCTATGCGCGTGCCGTGTGGGAGGCCGTGCAGGCCCGCGTCGACGCGCTCGGCGGCTGCGCCTATGGCACGGAGGCGATGCACGTGCTGCGGGCCGAGAAGGGCTACATCATCGTGGGTCAGGAGAGCGACGGGACGGTGACGCTGGGCGACCTCGGCCTCGATTGGGCGGTCGGCAAGGCGAAGCGGGATTTCGTCGGCAAGCGCTCGCTGGATCGCCCGGACATGACGGCGGCGGGGCGGCGGCAACTAGTGGGACTGCTGACGACGGAGCCCGGCTGCGTGCTGGACGAGGGTTCGCAGCTTACCGCGCAGGCGGCGGCGCCCGTCGGCACGCAGTCGCTCGGGCACGTGACCTCGTCCTATGGCGAGGCGACGCTGGGCCACTCGATCGCGCTGGCGATGGTGGCCGATGGGCGCGTACGCATGGGCGAGATCTTGTATGTGCAACGGGCGCATGGGGCGATGCCGGTCCGCGTCGTGGAGCCGGTGTTCCTCGACCCGGAAGGAGTGCGGCTCCATGCCTGACGTTGCCACGCCGGATCGCCTGCAGCCGTCGGATATCAGGCCGGAGTTGTGCGGGCCCCTGTATGATGCGCGCCGGATCGTCGTGCCGGGCCGGCTGCTGGTGCATCCGGCGCCGGACCTTGTGCGCCTGACGCTGCGCGGCGACGCAGCGGCGCTCGGTGCGGCATTCGGCATCGCGCTGCCAACGCAGCCGTGCCGTGCGGTGCAGGCAAATGGACGTTCGGCGCTCTGGCTCGGGCCGGATGAGTGGCTGCTGCTGGCGCCGCCCGGCACCATGGAGACGGCCGTGCCGGTCCAGGGTGCGGCGGCGGTGGACGTTGGGCACCGGCAGGTTGGGCTGGTGCTCGATGGACCCGGTGCCCCGGACGTGCTCGCGGCGGGTTGCCCGCTGGACCTGCATTCCACGGCGTTCCCGGTCGGCATGTGCACCCGGACGGTGTTCGGCAAGGCGGAAATCGTGCTGTGGCGGCAGGAGCCGGCGCGGTTCCATGTCGAGGTCTGGCGCTCGTTCGCGGGATACGTGCAGGGACTGCTTGAACGGGCAGTCCTTTCCTAGTTCATAGGCGGAGTGGCAGCACGCTGCCCGCGGCTGCGCGGCGTCCGGAACCAAACCCCCGATGCCGTGGCAGAGGCCAGGGTCACGCCATAGACGAGCAGCGACAGCGCGAGGGCGGCAAACAGCCACGTCAACGAGCCGGTCAGCCACAGCGCCAGCCAACCGCCGCCAATCGCGATGAGGATGCGAAGGAAGCCGCTGAGCAGCGGCCAGAACAGCCGGCCAGCCCCCTGGGCCGCGAAGTAGAGCGCCAGCCCCATGCCGAAGAAGCCATAGAACGGCCCGGCTATGCGCAGATAGGCGCTCCCCGTTTCCACGATGTGCGGATTGTCGCTGAACAGCCTCAGCCAAGCCTCGGGCCAGATCGCCGAGGCGACGCCGACGCTCTCCGTGAGCGCGAAGCCGACGGCCCCGCCGATCAGCGCGATGCGCAGCGCGCGTTGCGGCTGGCCGGCACCGATATTGGTGCCCACCAGCGCGACCAGCGGCGCACCCAGGCCGAAGACGACCGGCACCAGCAGATACTCGAGCCGCGCGCCGGTGCCGAAGCCCGCCACGGCGTCGATTCCGGCGGCGCCCGCGACCAGGGCCGTCGCCAGCGCGATCAAAAGGTTGCTCTGCAGCGAGTTGACCGACGCAATCGCGCCGACGCTGAGGATGTCGCGGAACAGCGGCCAGCGGAGGCGCGACCACCGCAACATCGCGAGGTTGCGCCCCGACAGGACATACCAGGCGAGCACGGCCGTCCCCGCCGCATAGAACAGCACCAGCGCGGCGCCACCCCCGGCGACACCCAGTGCCGGGACCGGTCCGAAGCCGAAGATCAGCAGCGGGGAGAGCGGTATGAGGAGCACGACGCCGCCGCAAACCACCAGTGCGGGCACCAGCATGTTGCCCGTCCCGCGGATGGCGCTCGCCAGGGCATTCATGATCCAAAGCAGGATGTTGCCCGAAAAAACGACGTTGGAATAGATGAGCGCCGCCTCGAGCGCGCCACCCTCTCCGCCCAGCGCGTGGAAGAGCGGCCTGCCGAAGGCCAGCATCACTCCGGAGAACAGCAAGCCAAGCCCCGCATTGACCACCACCGCGTGCAGCACCAGCGCGTCGGCATCGGCCCGGCGGCCAGCACCGACCGCGCGCGCGATGGCGGACGAAATCCCCCCGCCCATGGCGCCGGCGGAGATCATCTGCATCAGCATGACCGTCGGGAAAACCAACGCCATGCCGGCCAGCGCGTCGGTGCCCAAATGCGACACCCACCAGGTCTCGATCAGCCCGGTCGAGGACTGCGCCAGCATGATCAGCACGTTGGGCCACGCCATGCGCAGCAAGGTCGGCACGATTGGGCCGTGCAGCAGCCGCTGTGTCCTCGGGTTGAGCGCCGCAGCCGGCGCGTGCGCAGCCGGCCGGGCATCGATGGCGAGACTCATGCGCCGGGGTCCTCGTGATGCGGATCGACTGGGGATGCAGCGCGGTCCCGCCGTGCAAAGCGCCGTTGCAGTTGCTGGTTGGCGGCAGGCCCGGGCATGGTCGCGAACGCCGGGTCGGTCAGCGGCCGACCGCTGATCCGGTCCACCAGCACGGGATCGGCCTCGACGCCGGTCGCGCGGTCGACCAGCCGGACGCTGACGCCTTCGGGCGCGAAATGCTTGTTGCCCCACGCCAGCAGCGACAGCATCACCGGGCGGAAGTCGCGGCCCCGCTCGGTCAGCACATACTCGTCCCGCGGCGGGCGCTCGCTGTAGCGGCGGCGCTCCAGCAGCCCCGAGGCGACCAGGCCCTTGAGCCGCCGCGTCAGCATGTTCGGCGCGATGTCCAGGCTTTTGAGGAACTGGTCGAAGCGGCTCAGGCCGTTGAAGGCATCCCGCAAGATGAGGATGCTCCACCACTCGCCCACATGCTCCAGGCTGCGGGCGATCGGGCACTGCATGTCGCTGAAGCTTTTGTGCTGCATGGACAAGAGATAGGCATGTCGCTATCATCATGCAAGTAATTTGGTAGAAGGCTGGTCATGGCAACGGAACAGGGTAACGAGGCCGGGTTGCTGTACTTCGACGATTTCCGGGTCGGGCAGCGGTTCTGCACCGGGTCGCATACGATGGACGAGGCGCAGATCAAGCTGTTCGCGACGCAGTTCGACCCGCAGCCCTTCCATCTCGACGATGGCGCGGCAAAGGGAACCCTGTTCGGCGGCTTGGCCGCGAGCGGCTGGCACACCGCCGCCATCACCATGCGGCTCCTGGTCGAGGGCGGCGCGCCGATCGCCGGTGGCGTGATCGGGGCCGGTGGCGAGATTGCCTGGCCGAAGCCCACTCGCCCCGGCGATGTCCTGCGGGTCGAGAGCGAAGTCCTGGAGGTGGTCCCGTCGCGCTCGCGGCCGGAACGGGGCATGGTGACCCTCCGCAGCGAGACCCGGAACCAGCACGGCGACACTGTCCAGGTACTGACCGCCAGGCTCGTGGTCCCCCGCTGTCCCGAGGGGACGCCATAACACCCAAAGGCCGGTCAGGCCGCTGCCCGCTCCGCGGCTCGCGTGTCCAGGGCGCGCCCCTGCTGGCGTCGCATCCATGCGCCGATGATGGCCGTGTCGATGCCGAGTTCCTCGAGGACCGCGACGGCGACGTCGAGCCCCGGCGGCAGGCTCCGGTCGACGATGGGATGCATGCCGATCCCCTGGAAGCGTTCGCTCTCGGCCTGATCGTGGACGACGGCGATGCTCGTCAGGTTGGGGTAGAGCCGCTGCGCGATCGGCGCCAGCGCGCTCGCGACGTCGAACGCCGGCGCGGTCAGGACGCTGATCCGGCGGCCGTACAGCGCGACCGGCTCCCAGAGCCGCACGTCCCCGGCGTCGCCAAACTCCACTGCATAGCCGTCCGCGACCGCATCGGCCAGGCGGCGCTGGTCGCGTTCGACCGCGGCGTAGCGGATGTCGAGTTCGATCAGGGCGTCGGCGAGGGTCCGGCCGACCGCACCCATGCCGACGATCAGCACCGGGGCCACTAAATCGCGCGGCTGCAGCTCGGGCTCGGTGGCCTTCTGCGTGCGCTTTCGCAGCCGGCCGGCCAGCGTTCGCCCGGTCTCGGCGAGGGTCGGGGTGGCAGCAAGGCTCAGCGCCACGGCGGCGATGATGACGGACGTCTCGGCGGGGCCAATGAGGGCACGCACGGGCGGCAGGGCCAGCACGACGAACGCGAACTCCGAGCCCTGAGCGAGCAGGAAGCCGAGTTGCGTCGAGCCGGGAACCGACCAGCGGAAAACGAGGCTGGCCGCCGCGTTCAGCACGACCTTGGCCATGATGAGCGCGGCCGCGACGCCGAGCACCGCCGGCCATTGCCGGGCGAGTGCCGCGAGGTCGAGCGAGAGCCCGACGGAGATGAAGAAGAAGCCGAGCAACAGCCCACGAAACGGTTTGATCTCGGACTGGATGACCGGACGGTAGGGGGTCTCGGCGATGATCATGCCGCCGAGGAATGCGCCAAGCGTCACCGATAGGCCGGCGAGTCCGGTCGCCCACCCAGCGGCGAGCGCCACCAGCAGGGCCATGGCGGTGAACACCTCCTCGTTCCGGCCGCGCGCCACGAGGTCGAACAGGGGGCGCACCACCAGGCGCGCGAGCAGGACCGCGATGCCGAAGGCGACGGCGGCCTTGGCCAGCGCCAGGCCGGCGGCAGGCAGTATCGCAGCCGCGCCGCCCTGCAACGCGTTCGCGACGATCAGCAGGAAGATGGCCGCTACATCCTGGAAGACCAGGATGGCGGTGGCGGTCAGGCCAACCGGGCAGTTCTGCTGGTGGCGCTCGGCGATGATGCCCGCGACGACCGCCGTCGAGGACAGCGCCAGCGTGGCGCCGACGAACACCGCTGCCAGCGGCGACAATCCCATGAGCCACGCCAGCGCGCCCAGGCCGCCGGTCCCGAGCAGCACCTGCACGGGTCCGAAGCCAAAGATATCGCGTGCCTGCTCGCGCACATGGGTCAACGAGAAGTGCAACCCGATGTCGAACAGCAGAAAGACGACGCCGAGCTGGGCTAGGATCGCCACGGTCCCACCGTTGGCGCCGATGCCGAGGCCGCTCGCCCCCAACGCCAAGCCCAGCGCCAGATAGCCGACAATCGGGCTGAGACCCACCCCTCGGCTCGCCACCGCCGCGATAACACCGAGTGCCAGGAGAAGGATGACCGGCTGGAGCGCCCAAAGCAGATCATGTGCATCGGCCAACGGCTTCAGGCCACGCCAGGGTCGAATGCACGCCTAGAGCCGCCGCCGATCCCAGCCCAGCGTGCAAAGGTACAGCCCTGGACGCCTATAGAACGATCTTCCTTCGGTTCCTTTGACATGGGCGCAACCTTTAGCTGGGACCAGCGGGGATAGTCTCATACTGGCAGCTTTTACTGGCAGCTTTTTTGCGCTAACCGGTATGCGCGCCCGGTGGTGAGGCGGCTGGTGTCAGCCGAGCTGCGGTGGAGCCGGGGCCTAACCCGGCTCCACTGCGCCCGGGCCAGCGTCACCGCAGCGGCGTGGTGTTCAGCGCCTGGACCGTCTCGGGCCGCAGCGTGACGTTGCCGTTCACCATCGACAGCGCGCTGCTGGAGATCCGCGCCTCGTGGCTGCCGGCCTGGAAGTACGAGCCGACCATGATGACCGCGGTCCGGCCCCCATCGGTCAGGCTGCGCACGCTGCCGATGATGTGGCCCTGCGGATCACGCAGCCAGTGGCCGACCGCGCCTGCTGCGACGGGAAGCGCTGCCGCCTGGGTCGCGGCGGGATCGGCCGCCGCCTGGGCCATCGCCCCGCTGCCGGCGGAGAAGGCAAGCAACGCCGCGAGGCTAAGGATGCGTGTGTTCATAATCGTGATCTTCCATGTTGGTGCGCGCGGGCGGATGGCCCAAACGCGTAGCGATCCGATCGAGGCGGGTCGCCCTTGGGGGTGCCTGCCGGGTTCTGGCGGCGTCGTCCAACTAGGAGCGCGTCGTCGGGGATATGTCTGGGTTCTGCTGCGGTACAGCATAAGGCGGCTAAAACGAATGATATTCATGCAATGAACTATGAGAGCAGGGCTCAGACGATGGCCAGCGATCAACACAAAGGGTCCAAGCCTTGGGCTACCGCGTGTTCAGCCGAGCGTTTATCGTGAACTTCCATGGCCAGACTCCCTCTCCCATTCACGCGCCGGCGCGCCCGCCAGGCCCGGCTCGCATCGCTGCGCCTGCAACGCCGCGTGGTGTTCGTGGCCGGGGGCGTCGCGGTCGGCGCGGCGGCGGTGGGGCTTGCGCTCGCCGCCGACTGGGCCAGCGCCGTGTTTCAGTCGGCGCTGGCCCGGTATCCCTACGCGGCATTCGGGCTGACGCCTCTCGGCTTCGCGTTGTCGAGCTGGCTTGCCCAGCGTTACTTCCCCAACTCCGGCGGCAGCGGCATCCCCCAGGCCATCGCCGCCCGGCAGCTCCAGGGACAGGCAGCGCGCGAGCGGCTGGTCTCACTTCGCATTGCGCTGGGCAAGATGGTCCTGCTCCTGATCGGGCTGCTCTGCGGCGCCTCGATCGGACGCGAGGGGCCAACGGTTCAGGTCGGCGCCTCCGTCATGTTCGCGGTGGGGCGCCTCTCGCCGCGGCGGCAACCGGGGTTGATCCTGGCCGGCGCCTCCGCAGGCGTCGCAGCCGCGTTCAACACGCCGCTCGCCGGCATCGTATTCGGCATCGAGGAGATGAGCCGCTCCTTCGAGGCGCGCACGAGCGGGACCATCCTCGCCGCCGTCATCGCCGCCGGAATCACGTCGCTCACGCTGCAGGGCGACTACACCTACTTCGGCACCAGCCATGCGGCGCTGGGCAGTGCCGTCGGGTGGCTCGCCGTGCCGATCCTGGGAGTGCTCGGCGGCCTGCTCGGCGGGGCATTCAGCCGGACCTTAATCCTGTTCGGCGGCAGCATCCCTGGCCGGCTGGGCCATGCGGTCATGCGGCGCCGCATCCTGTTCGCAGCCCTATGTGGCCTCGCCGTCGCCCTGTGCGGGCTGCTGTCGGACGGCGCGGTGTTCGGCACGGGTTACACGCAGGCGCGGGCGCTGGTGCAGGGCGAGGGCGGCATCCCGGCCACGTTCGGCATCCTGAAGCTGCTCGCGACCGCGGCGTCCTCGATCAGCGGCATTCCCGGCGGCATCTTCGCGCCCTCGCTCGCGGTGGGCGCCGGACTGGGGGCGAACGTGGCCGCGCTGCTGCCGGGAGCATCGGTGCAGGCTTTGGCGGTGCTCGGCATGGTGGCCTACTTCTCCGGCGTGGTGCAGGCGCCGATCACGGCGTTCGTCATCGTCGCCGAGATGACGAACGATCACGCGCTGGTGGTGCCGCTCATGCTGGCCTCGCTCATTGCCTACGCCGTATCGCGGCTGGTCTGTCCCGAGGGGGTATACCACGCGCTTGCGCACAACTTCATCGCAGCCGTTCCTGGGCGGGGCGGGAAGGCAGATAATGAGCGCCTTTCGGACAAGGCCTGCATTCCCTAGCTTGGCGGAGTGAGTGCATGGAGAGTCCCTTGGTCCGATTTGCCGCGACGTTCCTCGCCTTGTCTGCCACCGCCGCTGCCGCGCAGCCCAGCCCTGGCCTGGACGCGGCGGCGCGCAACTACCCCCCCTTTGTGGTGGGCGCCAACGTACGGCCTGCGACGGGAGCGCCACCCTATGCCCGTCCCTGCCCAGCCGCCGGCGCGCGCGTGGAACAGCGCGGCGGCCCGGCATTCGAATACCTGGGCGCCAGCCCCGCCGATCCCGCTCTCTGCCGCATGCGCGTGGGCCCCGACACGGTCGAGGCCTGGTACGCCATCTGGCTCACCGCATGGCCCGGCGTGGAGGCCGCTGTCCCAGCGCTGAAGCACGTGATCCAGGGGCGCACCGGGGACGTGGCTGGCTTCGACGTGCACATGATGCCGGGAGCGCAGTGGCACGACCTGATCCGCAACGAGGGGATCGAGGACATCAACCTGCTCGGCACGATCTATCACGCGATCAAGATCTCGCACTACCGGGAGGGGTTCGACGGCAACACCTACCGCTCCGTCTCGACCGTGTGGAAGGACATCCCCACCGGCATGATCCTTTATGCCACCTACAACCACGTCGCCGGACGGCCGGAACTGGATGACCCGTTGATCCCGACCGGGATCATCCCGCCGCCGTAGCCGGGCGCCGTCCTAGAACCCGAGATCGTCGAGCGCCTGGTGCGCCGCGCGCCGCAACGCCTGTTCGATCGTGGCGAGGAAGTCGCCGCCGTTAGTCTCCGTCGTCCAGGGGTCCATGGTGGTGGAGATCAGGAAGTCGACCCCAAGCTCCGCCGCCGGCTGCACGCCCATGCGCGCGGCGAACGCGTCCACGAAGCCGTGCCCATAGGTCGCCGGGTCGAAGCGGGAGCTGGTGAGGATCAGGTCGAGCCCGTCGAAGTTCGCCCGCGGCTCGATCATGCTGCACAACGCAAATACCCGCTCATTGAACAGGTTGGCCCGCGCGAGGTCCGTATTCGGTCCCGCTGCCGTGCGGAAGTTGAGCGAGAACGCGAGGATGACCTGGTCCGAGCCAAGTTGGCTGAACAGGTCCCGCGCCGCGGCGTCCTCGTCCAGCAACCGGCTCAGCGCCTGGTTGTCCAGATCGACGAACCGCCGGATCAAGGTCCGCTCCGCAGCGATCTCCCCTGGCCAGGCGTGCGCCCGCTCGGCCGGCGTCCGGTTGAACAGCGTGACGGTGAAGCGCGGGTCATCGAGCGTCCGCAGCCGCGAGAACAAGCGCTTCGACGTCCAGATGCACTGGCCCAAAATCCGCCCATAGCCGCTGCGGTCCGGCCGGATCACCCGGTGCGCCAGCCATACCGCTGCGGCGGCAGCGCCGGGCTTGCTGCCCTCCACGCCGTATACGCCGACCGTCGGCTCCGCCTGGCTGTGGAACACCACCGGCGACCGCAGCGAGATCGCGTCCCGAATCGCCGAGTTGCGATAGCACAGCGCGCCGGCCGGATAGGGGATGTAGCCGCCCTTATGCGGATCGACCGTGATGCTGTCCGCCTGGCCAAGCGCCGCATACTGCGCCTGAACGTAAGCGCTCATCGCCTCGGTCGGAATCTGCTTGCGGCAGTCCGGCTCCTGCTCGTCCCGCAGCATGGTACGGAAATACCCGCCCCATGCCGCGTCCGCGTGCACCGTGAAATTGAGCCCGCGCGCCCGGAACCGCTCCCGCAGCGCGAGCAGCCCGTCCAGCGGGTCGACCGCGCTCTCCTCCGTGCTGCCGATCACCGCGACGATCGTCAGCAGCGGGATGCGCCGGCGAAGCAGGACGTTCAGCGTCGTCTCCACGTGCTCCAGGTCGAGCCGGGCATCGCGGTCCACCCGCTGCACCAGCAGCGCGTTCTGCCCGAGGCCCAGCAGCGTCGCCGCCTTTGGCCAGGAGTAGTGCCCGGTGGCCGGCGCCAGGAACACCGGCGCTTCCGGCACGTCGGGCATGAAGTTGCGGTAAAAGCTGATCAGCCCGGTGTTCTGCACCGCATACGGCACCAGCGCCTGCGTCAGCACGTCCGGCGCGATCCCCAGCGCCGCCACCGCCATCGGCAACCCGGCCACCACGTCGATATCCAGGTTCAGCAGCGTCCAGGTGTCAAGCTCCAGCAGCCGCGCCGAGCCCCCGCCCCAGATCGGCACCTCGAGCCCCCGCGCCGCCCCCAGCGCCGGCGTCGCCTGGATCGCCGCGCGCAGCCCGACCGCGGCAAACTTCAGGGTCCGCGCCGCCCAGAGCGCCTCGATATTGGCCACCGTACCGCCGCTGGTGATGTGTCCCCACGGCACCATTTGGCCCGGCGCCGGCGGCTGCCCGTCGGGCGGCACGGCATAGCCCAGCATCCGGCACAGGTCGTTCCCCGCCTCGATCTCCAGCCGCGTGGTGACCGGGGACGCCTCGGCCGCAACGTTGTTCTGGTTATACAGCAGGGCGGCGAACAGCCCGACGATCGCCGGCAGCGCCTGGTCCCAAAGCATGTGGCCCTGATAGCGCATGCTGGCGAACGGCGCGGACATTTGCAGCTTTTCCAGCAGCTTCGCCGTCTCGGTCCGCAGCCGCTCCACCCCCTGCTGGAACTCGGGCGACCGGCGCAGCGCTGGGGTGATGTGGGTGGGGTCCTCCGGATGGAACGCCCGGCGGAACGCGGCGTGGCTGTCGATCGCCGCACCGATCAGCTCGCGCAGCAGGTCCAGGTTCTCCGCCTGCGGACCGAGGAACCATGACTCTGGGATGCCCTCGCCGGCGCCCCCAAGCCCGAGCGGCGCACGCAGCTCCCTGTCCCACGCCGCCCGGGCCTCCGCGCTGCGCCTGGCAAGCGGCGTCGGGGTCTCGGCGGCGGGCTGCTGGAGGGGAAGGATCAAGGCAGTGCTCCTGGAAGAGCTGGCGGCTTCAGCTCCGGATGAAAGGAATTGGTTTAGGTCGGCATGCCACGCAGCGCGAGGCCCTTGCGATCAAGCCATGCGAGGAGGCGCGCGTTCACTGCGGCGGGCGCCTCCTGCTGAACCCAATGCGAGACCCCGGGCAGGCGTTCCAGCGTGAGGTCGGCCACATACGGCTCGTAGCCCTCGGTCAGCTCGAGCCCGAGTGCCGTGTCCTCCTCGCCCCAGATCATCAGCGTCGGCGCCTCGATCAACGGCGTGGCGGCCCGGTCGCCGGTGAGCCCGGCAATATTGGCCCGGTAGTAGTTGAGCATCGCGGTCATGGCGCCGGGCGCCAAGGCATTGCGCCGGTAGTGCTCCAGCACCGCAGGCGGAAACGCCGACTTGTCGACCGCCATGCCGCGGAAGGCCCGGGCGACGGCGCGCGCGTGTCCGGCCGTGAGCAGCACCTCGGGAAGCCAGGGAATCTGGAAGAACGCGACATACCAGGACCGCCGGCGCTGTGCCCAAGAGTGGCGCAGGACGCGGCGGAACACCGCCGGGTGCGGCACGTTCATGATCACCAAGCCGTCGAGCGGCCGGGCCCGCTGCATGGCGAAGGTCCAGGCAATCAGCGCCCCCCAATCATGCGCCACGAGCAGGCGCCGGCGCGCGCCGCAGGCGTCGAACATTGCCGCGGCGTCCGCCACTAGGTGCTTCATGCAATACGCCGCGCGTTCCTGCGGCCGGCTGCTGTCGCCATAGCCGCGAAGGTCCGGAGCGACCGCCCGCCATCCGGCCCCGGCCAGCACGGGGAGCTGAAACCGCCAGGAGAACCGGCTTTCCGGGAAGCCGTGCAGGCAGAGCGCGACCGCATCACCCTCGCCGGCCTCGTCAATTGTAAAGGTCTGCCCGTTCGCCTCGATCCGCCGTGTCGAGACCGCCGCTGCATCCATCAATCTCCGGCTCCTCGATCTGATTACTGCTCCGGAAAATCGTGCCGGACATGAGTGGCTGCCAGGCCGCAGCCAACGCGGGCCTGCGCGAGACGGCGCCCTGCTGCTGGCACAGGCCTTGCGTTAATCTGTAGCTTGCTTGAGCCTGCCGGCAAAGCCAGCCGGTGGAATCGGACGGCTTTCCGGCAAGCATTGGAGAGTTATGATGCCAATTAATCGACGCAATCTGGTCAAGCTCGGACCCGCAGCCGCAACCGCTGTGCTGGCGGCCCCCTTCATCATGCGGCACGCGGCGCTTGGGGCGGACCCGATCAAGGTCGCGGGCATTCACGACACCTCGGGCGGCCTCGACATATACGGGCTGCCCATGGTGGCCTGCCTCGACTATGCCGTGGCCGAGCTGAACGACGCCGGCGGCCTGCTGGGCCGCCCGGTCCAGCTGATAAACTACGACCCGCAGAGCAACATCCAGCTCTATACCCAGTTCGCCACCCAGGCCGCGACGCGGGACCGCGTGGCGGTCGTGCATGGCGGCATCACCTCGGCCTCCCGCGAGGCGATCCGGCCAGTGCTGCGGCGCTACAACACCCTGTATTTCTATAACACGCAGTACGAGGGCGGGGTATGCGACCGCAACACCTTTTGCACCGGTTCCACGCCGGCGCAGAACGTCAACAAGCTGGTGCCCTACGTGCTGTCGAACTGGGGCAAGCGCATCTATGTCGTGGCGGCCGACTACAACTACGGCCAGATCACCAGCAAATGGATCTCCAAATACACCCGGGATGGCGGTGGCGAGGTGCTGGGGGTGGATTTCTTCCCGCTCGACGTGACCGACTTCGGCGCGGCGATCAAGAAGATCCAAGCGGCCCGGCCCGACGCCGTGATCTCCGCCTTGGTCGGCGGCAACCACGTCGCCTTCTACCGGCAATGGGCGGCGGCGGGCCTCAAGAAGCAAACTCCGATTGCCTCCACCACGCTCGGCGGCGGCAATGAGAGTCTGCTGCTGACGCCCGAGGAGGGGGACGGCATCGTGAGCGCGTTCAGCTACTTCCAGGAGGTGGATACGCCTGCGAACAAGGCGTTCATCGAGCGTTTCCACGCCAAGCTCGGCGCGAAGGCGCCCTATCTCGGCGCCGAGCTGGCGATGCGGACCTACACCGGGTTCCAGCTTTGGGCCGAAGGCGTGCGCCGTGCGGGAACGCCCGACCGGGCCAAGGTGATCGACGCGCTGGAGAGCGGCATCACCAATGACGGCCCGGCCGGCCGCACCGTGCTCGACGCCAAGACTCATCACGTCACGCTGGACGTGCATTTGGCGCAGGTGGCGGATCGCGGGTTCAAGGTGCTGCAGACATTCCCGCAACAGCCGCCCAGCGACACCGCATCGGTGTGCGACCTTGCCGCCAATCCCGGCAGCAACCAGCAGTTCGTCGTTGACGTGAAAATCTAGCGTCGTGGACCTCGTGCTCGCCATCGGCCTGCAGGTGCTGACGGGCGTCGCCGTGCTGGTGATCGTGTCGCTCGGCCTTGCGGTGGTGTTCGGGATGATGCGGGTGATCAACCTGGCGCATGGCGAGTTCATGATGCTGGGCGCCTTTGCAGCGGTGCTGGCGAGCGGCGCCGGGCTGTCGCTGTGGCTGGCGATGCTGGTGGTCGCGCCGGTCGCGGTGGGGTTGTTCGGGCTGGTGGTGGAGCGCCTGGTGATCCGCCGGCTCTATGGGCGCATGGTGGACACCATGCTGGCGACCTGGGGCCTGTCGCTCGCGTTGGTGGGCGGGATGACGATGCTGGTGGGCAACACGGTCGCCGGCGTCTCGGCGCCGCTGGGCAGCGTGGCGATCGGCGGGTTCCGCACCTCGGGTTACGAGCTGTTCCTGATCGGCGCCGCCTGCGCGCTGTCGCTATTGCTATGGGTGGCGCTGCGCTTCACGCGATGGGGCCTGGTTGCGCGCGGCACGATGCAGGACGCGGAGATGGCTTCGGCCCTCGGTGTCGCGCCGGACCGCGTTTATGCCGCGACGTTCGCGGCCGGCGCGGCGCTGTCGGGGCTCGCGGGCGCGCTGCTCGCGCCACTGTCCGGCGTGGTGCCCACCATGGGTGCGTCCTACATCGCGCGCGCCTTCATCACCGTCATCACCGGCGGGGCTTCCATTCTGGCCGGCACGCTCTCCGCCTCGGCGCTGCTTGGCACGGTCAGCACGCTCGGCACCTTCCTTTCCACGCCTGTGCTCGGGGAAGTCGGCATGCTGCTGGTTGCTGTTGTGCTGCTGCGCCTGCTGCCACGCGGCATCACCGGGCGCGTGATGCGCCGGGCGCTGTGAGCGCCGGTCGCCGCACCGCGTTGCAGGTTTGCGCCGCGGCGGCGCTGGCGATGGCGGCAGCCGTCGTGCTGCCCGGCGCGCTGGAGCTGTTCGTGCTGCTGAACGCGACCATCTGGGCGGCCATGGCGCTGCTGGCGCTCTCCCTCGCCTTCGCCTGGGGCGCGGGCGGCATCCTGTGCTTCGGACAGACCGCATTCTTCGGGCTCGGCGGCTACGCCTATGCGGTCGCCGGCATCGACCTGGGCGACGGCGCGCTGGCGGTGCCCATCGCGCTCGGGGTGGCGACGCTGGCGGCGGCGGCCCTTGGCTGGCTGATGTTCTACGGCCGGGTCGGCGACGTCTACATGGGCGTCATCACCCTTACCGTGACGCTCATCCTGTTCAAGTTCGCCAACTCCACCGCCGGGGAGCAATGGCACATCGGCGCCGCCCCGCTCGGCGGCTTCAACGGCATCCCGCAAACCCCGCCGCTCAACTGGCCCGGCGACCCCAGCTCGCCGCTCCCGCCCGAGGCGGTGTTCCAGCTCGCCATATTATGCCTCGCCGGCTGCTACGCCATGGTCAAGCTGGTCCTGCTGACCCGCTTCGGCCGCGTCGCCATCGCCGTACGGGAAAACGAGCTGCGGGCGGAGCTGCTGGGCTACGACGTGCGGGCGCACCGGCTGGGCGTGTTCACCCTCGGCGGCGGCATGGCGGGACTGGCGGGCGTGCTGTTCGCCAACTGCGTGTTCGTCAGCCCCTCCATGTTCTCGTTGGCCTACGCGGGACAGGTCGTGATCTGGGTGCTCGTGGGCGGCATCGGCACCTATGTCGGTCCGATGGTGGCGTGCGTCGCGTTGCAAGCCCTGGCGGCCTGGGCGGGCACGGTGCCGGGGTTCGACCCGAACCTGTTGCTCGGAGGGGTGCTGCTGCTGGCCGTGCTGGCGGTGCCGGCGGGATTGCAACCCACGGCGCAGGCCCTGCTGGCCCGCCTCGGCTCCACGCGGCGGGTTCGGCCTCCGGTGCCGGCGGAGTGACGGCGCTGCTGGCGACCGAGGACCTCACCATGCGCTTCGGCGGCGTGGTGGCCGTGGACCGGGTGAGCGTTGCCGTGGCGGAGGGCGAGCTGCGCTGCCTCATCGGCCCCAACGGCGCCGGCAAAAGCACCTTCTTCCGTTGCCTGACCGGGCAGTACCGCCCCACCTCGGGCCGCATCCTGTGGCGGGGGCGGGACGTGACGGGCCAGGACCCGTTCCGCATGGCGCGGTTGGGCATCGGCATCAAGACGCAGGTCCCCGCATTGTTCGACGGCCTGCCCGTGGTCGAGGGCGTGCGCCTGGCCGCCCGGCGGCTGCACGGGGAACGGGCCTCGCGCCGCCTGGCGGACGCGGCGCTGGGCCGGCTCGGCATCGCCCACCTTGCGGACCGGCCGGCCGGCCTGCTGGCGCATGGGCAGCGACAGCTTGCGGAGCTGGCGACCGTGGTGGCGTCGGGACCGGACCTGGTTATCCTGGACGAGCCGACAGCCGGCATGGGCGCCGAGGAGACGGCCCGCACCGCCGAGGTCATCCGTGAGCTGAACCGGGATCATGCCGTGATCGTCGTGGAGCACGACATGGGGTTCATCCGCTCCATCGCCCAAACGGTCACGGTGTTCCACCAGGGACGGGTACTGATGCAGGACACCGCCGATCGCGTGCTGGCCGACCCGCGCGTGCGGGACGTTTATCTCGGCCGCGCCGCATGATGGAGGTAGACGGCCTCCACGCCGGCTATGGCCGCATCGGCGTGCTGGACGGGGTGTCGCTCCGGGTCGGGCCGGGCGAGTGCGTCGGCATCCTCGGCCATAACGGCACGGGCAAGACGACGCTGCTCAAGACCCTCATGGGCCTGCTGCCGAACACGCGCGGCGCCATCCGCCTGGACGGCCGCGCCATCGAGCGGACCGCCCCGCACCACCGCGCCCGTGCCGGCCTGGGCTATGTGCCGCAGGGCCGGCGCATCTTCCCGGCCCTTTCGGTGCTGGACAACCTCCGCTTCGCCGCCGCTGCCGCCGGCGCGGGACAGGAGGCAGTGGATGCCGCGCTGGCGGAGTTTCCCGAGCTGCCGCCTTTGCTCGACCGGCCCGGCGGCGCGCTTTCCGGAGGCGAGCAGCAGCTTCTGGCGCTGGGCCGCGCCCTGGTGGCCCGTCCCCGCCTGCTGCTGCTCGACGAGCCGACCGAGGGCATCCAGCCCAGCATCGTCCAGGCCATGGCCGAGCGCATCCGGGCCCTGCGCGCCACCCGCGGCCTCGCCGTGCTGCTGGTGGAGCAGAACCTGGACTTCATCCGCGCCCTGTCCGACCGCGTGCTGCTGATCCAGCGCGGCCGCATCGTGCGCGAGTTGCCGGTGGCCGGACTGGACGACGCAGCGCTGCAGCAGGAGTTCATCGGTTAACCCGCGGCTGGCTGATGCCCGTCTCTTGAAGCCAATGCCCGGTCTCAGGCCTCGCCGGTCATCCTGCGCGGCTGGGCATCTCCCCGGCCGCAATCAGCGCCCCAGTGATCGCCACCATGCGCCGGCCCTGGTGCCGGACAGCGTCGAGATCCTCTTTCCTTGGGGCGCGGTGCTCCGCCCCGACGATCGCCGAGGCACCGTAGGGCGATCCCGCCTCAAGCATCGCCTCGTCGGTGTAGCCGGTGGGCACGATCACCATGCCCAGGTGCGCCATGGGGGCATATAGCGAGAGCGTGACCACCTCCGTCCCGCCATGCGGCCAGGATGCGGTGGCAAAGGCGCCGCCCACCTTGCCGGCCAGCGCGCCGCGCTTCCATTGCGGGCCGAGCTGGTCGAGGAAGTTCTTCAGCTCCGTCGCCATGCTGCCGAAATAGCAGGGTGTGCCGAACAGGATGGCGTCGGCCCACTCGGCATCGTCCTTGGTGGGCGCCTCATACAGCGCGTTCTGCCGCCGGGCGCTCTCCAACCAGCCCTTGACCTGACCCATGGACTCCTCGTCCGCCACCTCCCGCGCCCGGCGCAAACGCACCTCCGCCCCGGCCTCCCGCGCAGCGTCCGCGGCTGCGGTGGCGAGCGCCTCGACCGAGCCGGTGCGGGAGTAGAAACTGATAAGCAGGCGGGTCGGACTGGACAATACGGGCTCCATGCTCATGCCGCCCGATGCGGCGGCATTTGCATAGATGTTGCCGCGCCCTGGTTTGTAACCCCGTGTGCTTGGTTCGTGCCGTTGGCGGCAGGAGCCGCCCGGGCAATGCTCAACCCGAGGGCTTGCTGGGGCCGCTTTCGCCGGGTGGCCGGAAGAACCGCCCGACCACGTCCTTCAGCTGCTCCGGCGTTTGGGGCATGAGGGACATCCAGGATTTCAGCAACGCATCCGGCGCAAAGCGATCGGCCGCCTCGGTCATCTGCGACTCCATCTTCGCCATGATGGCCGCCTGCATCGGCTTCAGGTCGGGCAGGCCGAGGAACTGGCGCGCCTCGTCCGGGGTGCAGTCGATCTCGATCGTGACTTTCATGACGTGGCCTTTCCCATGCCGGCCGTTACGCCGAAGGAGGAACCGGCTGGCTGCCCGCACTCCGCGGCCGGCGGCGTGGCGCCGCTGCGGGACGGCCGGGCTCGGCCGCTTTCTTGCGTGGCTTCGGGGCCGGGACAGCCGCCTCGGCCGGCACAGGGTCGTTGCGCTCAACCAAGGCGCAGGCCTGATGCCAAAACTCCGCATCGCGGCCGTGTGGCCGGCCGGCCTCTTCCCAAAGACGGTAGGCCTCGTGGCGGACGCGATCGTCAAATCCAGTGCTGTGGCCCATTGGAAACCTCGCTGATGTTCAGTGGCAGTTTACCGCCTGCTGGACCACCGCTTCAAGTCACGCGGCCTAGCCTTTGTTTGGTGGACCGATTCACCTGATACCAGCCGCCCTTTCGGGCGACCGGTATCAGAGTCGTTTATGGCGCACGGCCGCCCCACCACCCCGTGCGCATACCGGTCAGCCCAGAGGGCCGCCGGTATAACGCTTGGGAGCCAAGCGTTAGGATCGGACCACTAACCAGTCAGGGTGCAGCTCTCGATGGGCGGAGCCGCCTCCTCGCCGGAGGTGGTCGCGAGCAGCTTGTAGAGGTCCCACGGCCCAGTGCTCTCGGCCGGCGTCTTGACCTCGAATAAGTAGGCCGGATGCAGCGCCTGGCCGTCGGCGCGGATGCGCAGCGTGCCGTAGCAGTCGTCGTCGGTCGGCATCGCCTTCATCCGCGCGACCACGTCGGCCCCGCTCGCCTTCGCCGCCGCCACGCCCAGCTCGGCCGCGGCCTTCAGGTAGTGCAGGGTCGCCGCATACGTGCCCGCCTGCTCGGAGCTGACGTAGTTGCCGCCGAGCTTGGGCTTGATGCGGTCCATGAAGGCGCGGGTGCGGTCGTTCATGTCCCAGTAGAAGCTCTCGGTCAGCACCAGGCCCTGCGCCGTTTCGAGGCCGACGGACTTGATGACCTGGATGAACGCCAGCATCGCGGCCAGCCGCTTGCCGCCCCGCGCCAGGCCGAACTCGTGCGCCTGCTTGATGCAGTTGACCGTGTCCGCACCGGCGTTGCCGAACGCGACCACGTCCGCGCCGCTCGCCTGCGCCTGCAGCAGGAACGCGGAGAAGTCCGTCGTGGCGGGAAACGGGTAGGCCGCTGAGCCCAGTACCTTGCCGCCGGCCGCCTCGATGAACCCGGTCGCCTGCTGCGTCAGGTCGCGGCCGAAGACGTAGTCCGCGACGACGAAATACCACGACTTGCCGCCGGCCCGCACCGTGGCGGCAGCCGAGCGGGCCAGCATGGTGGTGTTGTAGCCCCAATGGATGGTGGTCGGCGTGCAGCCCGCGCCGGTGAGCGCGGTCGAGGCGGCACCCGTGTTGAGGTAGGCCTTGTTCTTCGCCACCGCAATCGCCTTGACCGCCAGCGCCACGGCGGAGTTCGGCACGTCCGTCACCATGTCCACGCCCTGATCGAACCACTGCCGGGCGATGCCGGCGCCGACATCCGGCTTGTTCTGGTGGTCGGCCTCCAGCACCTCGACCTTCAGGCTGCGCGACCCGGCGAAGTCCTGCACCGCCTGCCGGGCGCAGGCGACCGAAGTGGGCCCGGAGGTGTCGCTATAGGTGCCCGACAGGTCGGTGAGCACGCCGATGCGGAGCGTATCGGCGGCCTGGGCCCGCGGACGGGCGATGGACGTGCCGGCCAATGCGGCGGTGGTCGCGACCAGGCGGCGGCGGCTGACAGGCATTGCGGACGTCCTCATGGCCGTTATGTCCCGCAGCCTAGCGACGGGTCATGCAAGGTCCAAGCTCCCATTGCCGCCGCGACTGCTGGTGAAGCGCCTTCAACCTTGTCCCTGCGATGCCGTGTGGAGCATGGTAAGGGGGCCGGATCACATCGCCACGCCAGAGGGCGCATACGGGGAACGCAGCCATGCCCATCAGCCGCCGCAACCTGCTCGGCCACAGCGTGCTCGTGGGCGCCGCGCTCCTGCCGGGGCGTCCGCACGCGCAGGCAGCGCTGCCCGTGCTGCGGGTCGGCGTGCTGACCGACCTGTCCGGCCAGTACCGGGACAACTCCGGACCCACCTCCGTGCTGGCCGCCAAGCAGGCCGTGGAGGACTTCCGGCCCGAGGCGAAGGGCTTCCGGGTGGAAATCCTGGCGGCCGACCACCAGCAGAAGCCGGACGTGGGCGCCGGCGTCGCACGCCAGTGGTTCGACCGGGAGGGGGTGGACGCCATCGCCGACGTGAACAACACAGCCATCGCGCTCGCGGTCCGCACCCAGGTGATCGAGAAGGACAAGGCCCTGCTGGTCACCGGCGCCGCGTCCGCGGACCTTTCTGGCAAGTGGTGCAACGCCAACATGGTGCACTGGGCGCCCGACACCTATGGCGACGCGCACTCCACGGGCAACGCCCTCCTGAAGCAGGGCGGCAAGACCTGGTTCCTGGTCGTGGCCGACTACGTGTTCGGCCAGACGCTGCGGGCCGAAGTGGTCAGCCTCGTCGAGGCCGGCGGCGGGCGGGTGCTGGGCAGCGTCGCCTACCCCTTCCCTGGCACGACCGACTTCTCGTCCTTCCTGCTGCAGGCGCAGGCCAGCGGCGCCGACGTGGTTGCGTTCTGCAATACCGGCGGCGACATGGAGAACAGCGTCAAGCAGGCCCATGAGTTTGGCCTGACGCGCGGCGGCACGACGGTCGCCCCCATGTTCGGCTTCGTCACCGAGATAAAGGCGCTGGGGCTGGAGACGGGACAAGGGCTGTATATGACGGAGCCGTTCTATTGGGACCTGAACGACCGCACCCGCGCCTTCACCAAGCGCCTCCTGCCAAAGAGCGGCGACAACTACCCGAGCAGCCTGCACGCCGGCGCCTACAGCGCGGTCACGCACTACATGAAGGCCGCGGTGTCCATCGGGCCGGAGCGGATGCGGTCCGGCCGGGCCGCGATCGCCGCCATGAAGGCCATGCCCACCGACGACGACTGCTTCGGCCGCGCCAGCATCCGCGCCGATGGCCGTTTCCTGAGCGACACGCATCTGTTCCAGGTGAAGTCCCCCGCCGAGAGCCACGGACCCTGGGACATTTTCAAGTACGTCTCGACCACACCGGGCGCGCAGGCGTTCCGCCCGCTATCCGAGGGCGGGTGCGCGATGGTGAAGGCCTGAACATGGGCGCCGCCGCCGCATCCATTGGGCATGCCGTGCCGGACAGCCACGGGCTGAACCTGTATCGCGCTGACCCGGCCCTGGCGCGCCTCGCGGCATTGTACCTGCCGCCCGACCTCAATGCCCATTTGGTCCCGCATCTGGACCGCCTGGGCGCGCTGGCCGGCGGCGAGCTGGATACCTTGGCCGGCGAGGCGGACCGCAACCCGCCGGTGCTGCGCCCCCGCACCCGGCGTGGCGAGGACCGCCAGACGATCGAGAAGCATCCGTCCTACCGCGCCATGGAGCGGCTGGCGTTCGGCGAGTATGGCCTCGCCGCCCTCTCGCACCGCGCGGGCGTGCTCGGCTGGCCCGCGCCGATGCCACCCGCCGCCAAGTACCTCATCACGTTCCTGTTCGTGCAGGCGGAGTTCGGGCTGCTGTGTCCCGTCAGCATGACGGACAGCCTGACCCGCACGTTGCAGCGCTTCGGCGACCCGGCGCTGGTCGCGCGCCATCTGCCGGCGCTGCTGAGCCAGGACCTGGACACGCTGCACCAGGGCGCGATGTTCATGACCGAGCAGGGCGCCGGCTCCGACGTGGGCGCGACCGCCGTGACCGCCGCCTTGCAGGCGGACGGCACCTGGGCGCTGCACGGAGAAAAGTGGTTCTGCAGCAATCCGGACGCGGACCTCGCCATGGTGCTGGCGCGGCCCGTGGACGCGCCGGCCGGCATCAAGGGCGTGGGCCTGTTCCTGCTGCCGCGCACGCGGCCCGATGGGACACCGAACGCGTACCGGATCGTACGGCTGAAGGACAAGCTGGGGACGCGGTCGATGGCGTCGGGCGAGATCCGGCTGGAGGGCGCCGTGGCCTGGCTGGTGGGCGACCTGGGCGCCGGGTTCCGGCAGATAGCCGACATGGTCAACAACTCCCGCCTGTCGAACGGCGTGCGGGCCGCCGGCCTGATGCGCCGCGCCGTGACCGAGGCGCTGTATGTGGCCCGGCACCGGGAGGCCTTCGGCGCCAGGCTGATCGACATGCCGCTGATGCGCCGTCAGCTCGCCAAGATGCTGGTCTGGTCCGAGCAGGCCCGCAGCATGGTGTTCCAGGCCGCCGACGCCCTGCGCCGGGCTGATTTGGGCGAGCCCGGCGCCTACGCCCTGCTGCGCATCCTGACGCCGCTGCTGAAGTTCCGGGCCTGCCGCGACGCCCGCAAGGTGACCGGGGACGCGATGGAGGTCCGCGGCGGCTGCGGCTACATCGAGGAGTGGGGCGACCCCCGCCGGGTGCGCGACGCGCATCTGGGCTTGATCTGGGAGGGCACGAGCAACGTGGTGGCGCTCGACGTGCTGCGGGCCGCGACGCGGGAGGATGCGCTGCCGGCATTGCGCGCGCACGTGCGGCAGATGATGGCAGGGGGCGGACTTCCGGCCGTGCTTCCGGCGATCGACCGGGCCATCGCGCTGGCGGATGCGGCGCGGGCGGGCGACACGCATCTGGCGCGGCAGGCGGCGTCCGCGCTGTACCATGTCACCTCCGCCGCCACGATGGCGTGGGAGGCGGCGGCGATGCGGGACCCGGCCCGGCTGGCGATGGCGGATATGGTGCTGCGCCACCGCGTGCTGCCGCGCGACCCGCTGGCGGAGGACGGCGCGGACCCGCTGGCGGACATCCTGGGGGCCTAGGGGTCCGATCTCGCCATCCAATATCGGCAGCCCGGCTTCATGTGATCCCTAATGGAATTGGGCCGAGTTCGTGATCTGCGACGTCGGCACGTCCCTCCGCGCGAGGAAGTCCACGCTGCCCAGTCCAACCAGGATGGCGAGCCAGAACAGGCCGGCGATGCAGAATATCCGGCTGAGCGGCGTTTCGCTGCCGATCTGCATGAACGCCCCGGCGACGGTCGCGATCATCACCGGAGCCACGAACGCGGCAACCGACCCCACGTGCAGCAATGCCGCGCCGATCTCGACCCCCAGCAGCACCATGAGGCACAGCCAAGGCAGGGCGACGCGGCTCATGTGCGGCCGATGACGTAGATCAGCGGGTAGAACGTCAGCCAGACGATGTCGACGAAGCTCCAATACAGGCCGACGACCTGGACCGGCGTGTGCCATTCGCGCGAGTAGGCGCCGTGCCGGGCGTTCCAGCCGATCCAACTCACCAGCCCGACGCCGATCGCCATGTGCAAGGCGTGCAAGACCGTGGCGATGTAGTAGATCACATAGAAGATCTGCGCGCCGCCCTGGTCCGGCCCGGGAATGCCGAACCCGGCCCCGGGGACGAGGTGCTTGTCGAAGTCATCGTACCACTCGTAACCCTTGAGCGCCAGGAACGTCAGGCCCAGCAGGACCGTGATGGCGCAGGCGCGCAGCACCTTGGCGTTCCGCCCCTGCTTGCCGGCGTTCACGCCCCAGGTGAACACGGCGCTGCTGGTCAGCAATACCGCCGTGTTGATGCTGCCGATCAGCAGGTTGGCATGCTCGGCACCGGCCTTGAACCCTGCGGGATGCATGCGGTGGTAGATGATCCAGGTGAACACCAGGCCGCCGAAGAACAGCACCTCGGTGGCCAGGAACAGCCACATGCCGGACAGCGCCGTCTCCGACTGGTGCCGGGCGCTGTGATACTGGAACTCGGCATGCGCGGCGGGCGCGACCAGCTCAGGCATGCGCTTGCGCCTGGGGCGGTGGGTAGTTGTAGGGACCGTGTGTTACGACCGGGGTGACGGCGAAGTTCTCGATCGGTGGCGGGGACTGCATCGTCCACTCGAGCCCGGTGCCGCCCCACGGGTTGTCCTTCGCCCGGTCGCCATAGAACAGCGACCAGGTGAAATAGCCGAGCGGCAGCAGGTATCCCACAGCCAGGATCGCGGACCCGGCCGAGGAGAAGACGTTCAGCACCTGGAACTCGGGCGCGTAGGACGCGTAGCGCCGGGTCATGCCGAGATAGCCCAGGACGAACTGCGGAAAGAACGTCAGGTTGAAGCCGAGGAAGATGATCCCCGCGGCGATGCGCCCCCACATCTCCGGATACATCCGCCCGGTGATCTTCGGCCACCAGTAGTGCAGCCCGCCGAAGAACGCCGACACCATGCCGCCGACCATGATGTAGTGGAAATGGGCGACGATGAAGTAGGTCTGCGTCAGGTGCACATCGGTCGCCAGCGACGCGATCCACAGCCCGGTCAGCCCGCCTACGGTGAACAGCCCGATGAACCCCAGCGCATACAGCATCGGCGCATCGAACCGGATGTAGCCCTTATGCAGGGTGCCCAGCCAGTTGAATACCTTGATCGCCGACGGCACGGCGACGAGATAGCTGAGCAGAGAGAACACGATCGCCGAGTAGACCGACTGCCCGGCCACGAACATGTGGTGGCCCCACACGAAGAAGCTGATCACCGCGATCGAGATGCTGGCCCAGACGATGAACTTGTAGCCGAAGATCTTCTTGCGGGAGAACGTCGGGATGATCTCGCTGACCACTCCGAAGCCCGGCAGGATCATGATGTAGACGGCTGGATGGCTGTAGAACCAGAACATGTGCTGAAACAGCAGCGGATCGCCGCCCAGCGCCGGATCGAAGACGCCGATGTGGAACAGGCGCTCGAAGCCCAGGAGAACCAGCGTGATGGTCAGCACCGGCGTCCCCAGCACATAGATGACGCTGGTCGCATACAGGGACCACAGGAACACCGGCATCCGGTACCACGTCATGCCCGGCGCGCGCAGCCGATGTATGGTGACGATGAAGTTCAATCCGGTCGCGATCGACGAGAAGCCCGAGATGAAAATCCCGGTGATCGCGAGCATGACGTGCCCGTTGGTGAAGTTCGTGGTCAGCGGCGTGTAGAAGGTCCACCCGGTATCGAGCCCGCCGACCAGCAGCGCCCAGCCGGTCACGAGGCCGCCCAGCACGAACAAGTACCAGCTGATCAGGTTGAGCTTCGGAAACGCAAGGTCGCGCGCGCCCAGCATCAGCGGCACGATGAAGTTGCCCAGCGTCACCGGCACGGCCGGAACCAGGAAGAACCAGACCATCACGACGCCATGCAAGGTGAACGTGCGGTTATAGGTTTCGTGCGACATGATGGCGCCGGCAGGCGTCAGCAGGTTCATGCGCATCAGCGCCGCCGCGATGCCGCCGACGAAGAAGAACACCGTGATCGTGCCCATGTAAAGCAGCGCGATCCGCTTATGGTCCGTCGTCAGCAGCCAGGACCGCAGGGTTCCCTCTTCGGTCAGGTAGCTTTCTGGCTGTTCGAGCCCGGGCAGCCCCGGCGCTGTCGCGATCGCGGCGCTCATCCCCTGTCCTCCGTTGCAGCCAGCGATTTGATGTAGGCGATCAGCCGGATCAGGTCCTCCTCGGTGACAACGCCCGAGAAGGACGGCATCAGCGGCGCGTAGCCCGCCACGACCTGGCTGTCAGGCATCAGGATGCTGTCCCGGATGTAGCGGTCGTCGGCGGTCACCACCGTGCCGTCCGACAGCGGCACCGGATGGCGGTACACGCCATCGAGCGGCGGCGCCCGCACCGTGCCGTTGCCGCCGCGTCCGTCCGCCATGTGGCAGCCGCTGCAGCCATAGCGGGTGAACAGGGTGCGCCCCTGCGCCGCCAGGGTCTCCGACGCGCCGGTTTCGGTCAGCCAGCGCTGAAAGTCGGGCCCACTCAGCACCACGACCTCGCCGCCCATCACGGAGTGGTCGGTGCCGCAGAACTGGGTGCAGAACAGATGGTAGGTGCCGACCTCGGTGGCGGTGAACCACAGGTTCTCGTAGCGGCCGGGCAGCACGTCGTGCTTGATGCGGAGGGCGGGGATGGCGAAGTCGTGGATCACGTCCTCGGAGGTCATCAGCAGCTCGACCGGGCGGTTCACCGGGACATGCAGGGCGTTGATCTCGCGCTGTCCGCCGGGGTGCTCGGTCTTCCACATCCACTGCTTGCCGATGACCGAGATCTTCATCGCGTCGGCTGGCGCCTGGAACAGGCGTATGTAGAGGTGCGCGCCCCACAGGAACAGGCCGAAGAACAGAACCAAGGTTGCCGTGGTCCAGCCGACCTCGATGCGCCAGGTTTTCTGCGCGACCGCGCCGCGGTCCAGCGGGCTGCTGTGCCGGTAGCGCACGACATAGAGCAGCAACAGGCCGAACACGAGCGCCAGCACCAGTATGGAGACACCCAGCAACGCCGCCATCAGCCAATCGATCTCGACCGCGTGAGCCGAGGCGCTCGGCAGCGAGAACGGGTTCATCGCTCGGGCCGCCTCGGCGCGGTGGGCCAGTCCGGGATGCCGGTCCGCGCCACGTCGCGCATGGCGTCGGCAATCGGGATGTGGACGATGCCCTGCGCCTGGTCCACCCAGCCGACGCCGTTCAGGGCCTTCATTTCCTCCGCATAGAAATGCTGCATGTCGAGCGCCGTGTTGGGCTGCAGCACGGGTTCGGCGAATTTTGGCGCGGATTGGCCGAACTGCTTGTCGTAGATGGAACGCGGATACAACCAGAGCACGAACAGCGATATAGAACCCAGGGCGACCAGCATCAGCAGCCCGGCGATCAGCATCGGCGCGAAACCCACATCCCGCGTCTCGCGCTGCGCCGGCGGCAGCACGTGCTCAGACATGCTGCCCCCTTGCCGGGCCCAATATCGCGCGGCCTTGCAGCCGCAGCGCGAGTCCGGCCGCGATGCCGCCAATCCCCAGGATGCAGGCCAGGTCGATCCAGCTGACGCCACGGGGTACCGCGGGCAGCACCGTCCACCAGGTTCGCAGCACCTCCATCACGACCAAGAGGCTGGCGACGCCCACCACGATGCGCCGGTCGCGCTGCATCTGCGGGAACAGCAGGATTCCGAACGGCAGGGCGAAGTGCCCGGCCGCGATCACCGCCATCACCACGCCCCAGAACCCGTGCATGCGGACGCGGTACCATGGCGCCTCGCTGACGAGGTCCGATTGCCACACGATCAGCAGCTGCATGAAATCGAGGTAGGTCCACAGCACGACCAAGGCGAGCAGCAGCTTCCCGAGGTCGCCCAACGCCGCCTGCTCCACCGTGGCCCCGGCGATCGCCACGGCGAGCGACAGCGCGAGCAGCACCACGCCAGTGCCGGCGAGCAGGCCGTAGATGCTGGAGCTGAATTTCGGGTCCAGCGACATCGTGAGGTCGATGGCCGCGAAGGTCATGGTGAGCGCCAGCAGGATCAGGCCCGGCGGCGCGATGCGGTCGAGCGCCCTGCCCCGCAGCGCCAGCGCACCCAGGCCAAACCAAACGACCAAGTAAAGCACGCCCCGTCCAGCGAAGAACGGTACGTTGAGATAAAACTGGTTGGACAAATGAGCGTCCGGCTGCGCCCACGGATAGAGCTGCGGCAACGTCAGCACGACCGGCACCATCAACGGCAGCAGCAGCGGCAAGGTCGTGATCCCCGTGCGCAACGCCGGCGCCAGTGCCTCGCCCCAACGGCCGCCGGTCAGGGCGTGGATCAGCAGCAGGGCGATGCTGCCGAGTGGCCAGCCGCTCCAGGCGACGGTCGCGGCCAGCCAGGCATGCGGGAACACGGCGGGCTCCAGCATCCAGCCCAGCGCGGCGCCGAGCAGGCCCAGCGCCCCTGCCCCCCATGCGGCTTGTTCGGTGCGGCTCACGGCAAGGCTGCTTTTTGCTCGGGCGACAGGTCGGCGACGTTGGCGTCCTGGCTGTGCTGCAGCGCACGGATGTAGGCCGCGATCGCCCATCGGTCGTTCGGCGGCACACGCTGGGCGAACGAGTACATGGCGCCGTAGCCGTTGGTGATGACATCGTAGAAATGCTGGGTTGGCGCGTCGCGCAGCCGGGCCTCGTGGTAGGACGGCGGCGGGGAGAAGCCCCGCTGCACCACCATGCCGTGCCCGTTGCCCAACTCGGAATGGCAAGGGGTGCAGAACACCCGGAACCGCTGCTGGCCGCGCTCAATCAGGGCCAGCGTCATCGGCGGCGGCGGGACGGCGCGCTCGTGGTACTGCGTGGTGCCGGCGGGGACCTTGCCGGGTCCGACATGGGCGTCGGCGTAGGGGTTCTTCTTCGCCTCGTGCGTCATATCGTCGCAGCCGGCCAGCAGCAGCACGGCGGCGATCCACGGAGCCAGGCGCGTCATCCTGGAATCTCCTCGACCAGGTACGGCCCAGCCTGATCCGGCCCGGCGGCCGCCAGCAGCACCCGCGCACGGGCGGGCTCGATGCGGCGGATCGTCAGGACGTTGCCGTCGCGCATGACGTTGCGGAACGCGGGCTGCTCGTCGATGGGTTCATAGAGCTTCGGCAGCCGGTTCGCGACCAGGAAGGCCACGAAGCCCACCACCACCGCCAGCAGCACCCCCATCTCGAAGGCGTTCGGGATGTAGGACGGCCAGGCAAAGTCGGGACGCCCGCCGATGTCGAGCGGGTAGGCGATGGTGGTGGCATAGGCCTGCAGCAGGAACATCCCGGCCGTTCCGACTATCCCGGCCGCGAGCACCACGAGCGGGATCGGCGAGACCGTGGTATCGGGCGCGTCCGGCGACACCTCCGGCTCCTCGGCCGTATAGGTCTCGACCAGCGCGCCGTGTTCCGCCCGCAGCCGCGCCGCCGCGCGCAGCAGGTCCTTCTGGTTGTGGAAAGCCGCGAAGATCATGGGTGCTTCCGCAGCAGCTTACGCATCTCGAACATCGAGATCACCGGCAGCAGACGGACGAACAGCAGGAAGGTCGTGAAGAACAGCCCGCCCGTGCCGGCAAACACCGCCCAGTCCCAGATCGTACTGTGGAAATCGCCCCAGGCCGACGGCAAATGCGTGCGGTGCAGGCTGGTGACGACGATCATGAAGCGCTCCCACCACATCCCGAGGATCACGCCCATGCAGATCAGCAGCAGCAGCGGCTGGTTCAGGCGGAGCCGGCGGAACCAGAGCAGCTGCGGCAGGCTCACGTTGAAGACGAGCGTGCCCCAATAAACGTAGGCATAGATGCCGGTGATGCGCTCGATGAACATGGTCCGGTCTGCGTCGTCCGGCCCGTAGAACGTGTTGAACGCGTCCATCACGTAGCAGTAGCCGATCAACAGGCTGCTGGTCAGCAGCAGCTTGCCCAGCACATTGATGTGCAGCTGCGTGATATAGGCCTCGAGGTGCAGCGCCCGGCGCAGCGGCAGCACCAGCAGGATCACCATCGCGAGCCCCGACAGCATCGCGCCGAACACGAATAGCGGCGGGAACTGCGTCGAATGCCAGCCGACCGTGAGCCCGCCGGCGAAGTCCAGCCCGACGATGCTGTGCACCGACACGACGAGCGGCGCCATGATCGCGGCCAGCACGCCATAGGTCGCGCGTAAATGCCGCCACTGCGTGCCGGAGCCGCGGAAGCCGATCGCCAGGATGCCATAGAACACCTGCCGCCGCCGGGTGCGCGCCTGGTCGCGGATGGATGCGAGGTCCGGCAGGATGCCGAGATACCAGAACAGCACCGACGAGATGACGTAGGCGAGGATGGCGAAGAAGTCCCAGACCAGCGGGCTTTTGAACTGCGGCCACAGGGTCATCGTGTTCGGGTAGGGGAATAGCCAGTAGAACAGCCAGGGCCGGCCCAAGTGCAGGATGGGGTAGATGCCGGCGCAGGCGGCTGCGCACAGCGTCATCGACTCCGCAATGCGGTTGATCGAGGTCCGCCACTCCACCCGGAACAGGAAGAACAGCGCCGACACGATCGTCCCGCCCGACGCGATGGCGATCCACCAGACATAATTGATGATCGCGAAGCCCCACATGACGGGCCAGTCGATGCCCCAGACGCCGACCCCGGCATACAGCAGCCAACCGACCCCAGCCACGCCCACGCCCAGCAGCGCCAGCGATGGCAGGAAGGCGATCCACCACCAGAGCTGCGCACGCTCCCGCAGGGCTATCGCGCAGATGCGGTCGGTCATCGACGCCGCGGTTTGGCCCGGCGCCACCACTTGGTCGGCCGGCCGGCCGGCCGCGATGTCGCTCATACTGTGACGTCCGGGTTGGGATTGCGTATCCGCGCCTCGTACGTCACGCGCGGATGGGTCTGCTGCTCCGGCAGCAGCACGTAGTCGAGCGGGCTTTTCTTCCGCTTGACCACGTCGCTCGTGGGATCGTTCAAATCGCCGAAGCTGAAGGCCTGGGTGGGGCACGCGGCCTGGCAGGCCGTCACCGCCTGTTCCGGCACGCCGTCGCGGTCGTGCGCGATGCGCGCCGCCGCAATCCGCTGGATGCAGAAGGTGCATTTCTCCATCACGCCGCGCGCCCGTGCGTCCACGTCCGGGTTGCGCGAGATCGCCGGGCGGTGCTCCTGCTCGACATACGGGCCGAAGTTGAAGCGGCGCACCTTGTAGGGACAGTTGTTCGAGCAGAACCGGGTGCCGACGCAGCGATTATAAACCTGGACGTTCAGCCCCTCCTCGTCATGCACGGACGCCTCGACCGGGCACACCGTCTCGCACGGCGCCTCCTCGCAGTGCATGCACAGCATCGGCTGATAGATCATGTCCGGCGCGTCCGCGGCGCCCTCGTAGTAGCGGTCGATGCGCAGCCAGTGCATCTCGCGCTGCCGCAGCACGTTCTCCTTGCCGACGACGGGCACGTTGTTCTCCGCCGTGCAGGCGACGACGCAGGCGTTGCAGCCGATACAGGCGTTGAGGTCGACGCTCATGCCCCAGGCGACAGCGCCCTTGGGCTTCAGCAGATAGAGGCGCTCCTCCGGCTTCTTATCCTTCAGGAAGGTTGGATCGGCGGTGAATGCCGCCAGCGTGCCGTGCCGCGCGATGTCGGCGGGGATGGAGTCGAGGTAGGTATGGTGCTCGGTCGAGGCCAGCTTCGACATGCCCTTGACCTTCGCCAGCAGCGCCTCCGCCGCGTATCGCGCTCCGGCGCCGCGCAGGGGATAGACGTCGAACCCGGCGCCGCGCCCGACCTCGCCGACTTGGGCGCGGCCCGCGCCGAAGTTCGCGACGATGCAGCCCGGGGCCTGGCCGGGCATGATCCAGACCGGAATCACCATGTCGCGCCCGTCCACCGACAGCCGCACATGGTCGCCGTTGGCCAGCCCCTGGCTGCGCGCGATCGCGGGCGACACGAGCACCGGGTTGTCCCAGGTGAGTTTTGTCAGTGGCCGCGGCAGCTCCTGCAGCCAAGGGTTGTTGGCGTAGCGGCCGTCCCAAAGGTGCGGGTCGGGCCGGAACAGCACCGTGATGGGGGCCTGCACGGGCGCGGGTGGCGACAAGCCGGCCGCCTCGGGCCGCAGCGCCACGGCGAGCTTAGGGCTGGCGGTGCCGGCGATCACGCCTTCGGCCAGCGCGTCCTGCCAGGCGTCGTCGCTGGACAACTGCGTGCGCCAGGTGTCCCGCACGGCGTCCAGGGCCTTGGCCGGCGTCGCGTCCAGGAACAGCGAAAGCGTGTCCACGATACTGCGGCCCTGGAACAGCGGCAGCGCCTGTGGCTGCAGGATCGTCGCCGTTCCGTCATGGCCCCGCGCGTCGCCCCAGGTCTCGAACAAATGCGCCTGCGGGACATGCCAGTGCACGGCGTGCGCGGTCTCGTCCGGCGCCGGGGCGGTCGAAAGGCTGAACCGTACCCGTTGCAGCGCGTCGTGGAAACCCGGGGCGGTGAACACCGGGTTGCAATCCAGCACCAGCAGCGTTTCCACGTGCCCGGCCTGCATGTCTTCCAGCAGCCCGCGCATGCCGGCCGCCTGGTCGTCGGCATGATATGCCGCGGGCTCGACGAGGTCGAACACCGGGCCACGGCCGCCCAGGGCAGCGTTCATCGCGTGGACCAGCGCATGCGTTTCCGCAGGCTGGCTTGGCCCGGCGTGGATGAAGGCACGGCCCTGTGCCGCGCGCAGGTCGGCGAGCACCGGAGCGACCCAGGGCGGCGCGCCCGACGGCGCCTCGTTGCGCAGCAGGCCGGCAGCGAGCGCCATGACGCCCGCATGCAGCTCCTGCGGCTCGGTGATGAAGCGGTGGTCCGCGACCGATCCGATCAGCGTGGGCGATGGCTCGGCCGCATACAGCCGGCTCATCGCGCCGCGCGCCGGGTTGCGCCGGCTCATCAGATCCCGCGCATACCGCACGTGGCCCGGCGCGGAGCTGATCAGGTCGCCGTCGAGCGCCAGGACGACATCGGCCTGCGCCAATTTGGGTAGGATGTCGGCCGGACGGCCGAAGGCCAGCGCCGCACCCGCGCGCACGGTGTCGCGGGAGGCCGGGTCCCACTGCACCCAGCGCGCCTCAGGATAGCGGCGGAGCAGTCCGTCGATCGCGGCCCCCAGCGTCGGGGAGCCGACGGTCCCTGTCAGGATGCGCAGGCCAGCGCCGCGCGTGGCAGCGCAGCGCGCCCGTTCGCCGACCAGCGCCGTCAGCAAGGTCTGGCTGTCGGTCGGCGCGTCGTCATGCAGCAGGCCGATGGCGCGGTCGGGGTCGTAGAAGTCCAGCAGCACCGCCTGCGCCACGGCATCCGTCGCGCCGAGGCTCGACGGATGGGCCGGGTTGCCCTCGATTTTCATCGGCCGGCCCATCCGGTGCTCGACGACGATGCCGAGCGCCGAGCCGTCCACCACGTGCGCGCTGCTGTAGAAATTCGGGATGCCCGGCAGGATGCCTGGCGGCGCGATCACCGCGGGTATCCAGTGGCCGTCCGGCGTGCTGGGGTCGCACCCGGCCAGCCCGCCCATGGCGAGGCTCGCCGCCATCAGCTTCAGCACGCGGCGCCGCTCCGTCGGCTGCGCCATGGCGCCGGCCAGCGAGGGAAACATGCGGCCGGCCTCGACGGGGTCCTCGAGCAGGCGCCGCCACCGGGCTGCGAGCGCGCTCATCTGTGACATATCGAGCATTCCGTCAGGTTGCGGCCGCCGACATGGTACTGGGTCAGCAGCGCCTCGGGTGAGGGCGTGTCCGGCGTGCGCTGCCATTCGGTGTTGTAGATCTCGCTCGCCGGACGCAGCTGCGGGCCGGGGTTGCGATGGCAGGACAGGCACCACTCCATCGTCATGGTCGCGGCCTTCGCCATCAGCGGCATCTCCGCCACCGCGCCGTGGCAGCTTGAGCAGCCGACCCCCTTGGCGATGTGGATGCTGTGGTTGAAGTAGACGTAGTCCGGCAGGTTGGTGACCCGTCCCCAGACGATCGGCTTGTCCTCCGCCAGGCTCCGCCGCACCGGCGCGAGCAGGTCGGCGTTGGTCCAGATCTGCGAATGGCACGTCATGCAGGTATAGGTCGGCGGCAGGGCGGCGTTGGTGCCGACCTCGACGGCGTTGTGGCAGAACCGGCAGTCGATGCCGAGGCCGGCGACATGGTGCTGATGGCTGAACGGCACCGGCTGGTCGATCGTGAATCCGACGCGGCGCACATAGTCGCCGCGCGGCCAGAGCCACCACCAGCCCAGGCCGCCCGCCACCGCCGCGCCCATGGACAGCAGCGCCAAGGTGGCGAACAGGTTGGCCCGCGGCTTGAAAATGGCACCCCTGGGCGCCTCGGGCGGTCCACTCTCGGAGGCCAGGCGACGCCCGAGCAGGGCCCATGCCCCCGCCCCAAGAACCGATGCGGCCGCCACGGCATCGGCGACCCACACCCAACGCTTGCGACCGGCCGCCATTGCTACGGCCCGTGTTGCCCGGACGTTATCTCGGCCAGCACGCCACGCGCCCGTTCCAGCTCAGGCCATGGCACGCTGCCTAGCGGGAAGTGTCCTGCCAGCACCACGCTGATCAGTGCATTCACCTTTCCCAGCCGTACGCGGGATGCCGTTTTTCCCTGCCGGACCTCGGCGAGCAACAGGTCGCGCAGCTTGCAAAGGTGTTCGGTCGCAGCCGCGAAATCCGGGTCATCCTTGCGGGGCTTGTGCGCGATGGCCTTGTCCAGCGAGGCGAGGGCCGCTCGGGCTTGGTCCTCAGGCATGGCTGCCCCCCGTATGCGCCAGCCGGCCCGGCCGCAAGCCGCAGGTCAGCGCCTTCGTGCTGTGGATGCTCGTGTTCGCATCCCCGGTGATCGCGAGCAGCGCATTGGCCACGTCGCCGCGGGCGTAGCCCTGCCAGCCGAACACCCAGGGCACGCCGATCTGGTAGATAATCCGGCCGTTGATCTGGAACGGCCGCAAGCGCTCCGTCACCATGGCCTTGGCCTCGATCTCGGCCCGGAGGGTCGAAAGCACGGTCCAGCCCAGGTGCTTGATGCCGAGCATCTTGGCCAGTTCGGGCGGAATTTCCACGAACATCTCCGGTTGCAGCTCCGCAGTATGCGGCGCTACCCGGCTGATTACGCCACCGCAATGCAGTTCGGTCAACCGGAAGGTAGTCAGCACATAGGGGAAGCGCGAGTCCTCCGGCGCGTGCAGCTCGTTGCCCGGACGGGTCCATAGCTTGGCCGCCGGGTTGAACTGCTGGCCGGGATAGAGCGGGTTGCGCACCGGACTCTCGACGGGTTCGTAGTGCGTCGGCAGCGGCCCGTCCTTTATGCCGGAGGGCGCAAACAGCATGCATTGGCCGTCCACCTCCATGATGAACGGATCGTCGCCGCCCAGCGCATCCATGCCGTGCGGGTGCTTGCTCCAGTCCGGACGGTAGTCGGGGCGCTTGGTTTCCTCGAAGTCCGGCACGTCGTCGCCGGTCCACTTGCCCTCGTCCTCGCTCCACCAGACCATGCGCTTGCGCTCGGACCAGGGCTTGCCGTCCGGATCGGCGGAGGCACGGTTATACAAGGTGCGCCGGTTGGACGGCCAGGAGAACGCCCAATTGAGGTGGCTGCCGGGTCCGCCGGGGCCGTCCGGCGTGCGGGATCGCGCCTGGTTGTGCCCGTCCGCCGGATAGATGCCGCAATACATCCAGCCGCCGCACGCGGTGGAGCCGTCATCCTTCAGCTGCTTGTAGCTCGGGATCTGCTTGCGGTCGGCGACGGTGTAGCCGTTGATCTCGCGCAGCACGGCCTCGGCATCCGGCTCGCGCCGCTCGCCGCGCTCCGGGTAGTCCCAGGTCAGTGCCCGCATCGCTGCGTCGGCCGGCGCCGTGCTTCCGGCATACAGCTCCTTCAGCCGCTTGCCGAGGTGGTATATGAACCAGAGGTCGGACCGGCTGTCGCCCGGCGCGTCCAGCACGACATCGTGCCACTGCACCAGACGGCTGGTGTTGGTGACAGTGCCATCCTTTTCCCCCGCCAATGCCGAGGGCAGGAAGAACATCTCCGTGCCGATGTCGGCGGGCGTCATCTCGCCCTTCTGCACCAGGCGGCCCTTCTGCCAGAAGTTGGCGGTCTCAGTCATCGCGAAATCGCGCACCACCATCCATTCCAGCTTGGCGAAGCCGCGCTCCACCAGCTCGGAGTTGACGGCGCCGACGGCCGGGTTCTGACCGAGGATGAACTGTCCCTTGATGACGCCCGACGCCATGGCCAGCGTCATCGGCAACTGCGACACGTCCCCGGTCAGCTTGGGGATGAAGTCGTAGCCCCAGCTATTCGCCGCCTGCGCGTGCTCCCCGTACCAGGCTTTTAGCAGGCTGATCATGTACTTCGGAAAATTGTGCCACCAGCCGGTTGCCGGGGTCTCGACCTTGAGGAACTGCTCCAGGGTGCCGTGGTCGTGGAAGGCGTTCGGCTGCGGCAGGTAGGTCGGCAGCATGTTGTACAACGTCGGGATGTCGGTGCTGCCCTGGATGCTGGCGTGGCCGCGCAGCGCCATGATGCCGCCGCCAGGCCGGCCGATGTTGCCCAGCAGGCCCTGGATGATGCTGGCTGCGCGGATGATCTGCACGCCGGTCGTGTGGTGCGTCCAGCCGACGGCGTAGCAGAACGCACCGGTGCGCTCCCGCCCGGAGTTGCGGGCCAGCGCGTCGGCGACCTTCAGGAAAATTTCCGCCGAGCAGCCCGTCGCCTGCTCCACCATCTCCGGCGTGTAGCGGGCGTAGTGCCGGCGCATGATCTGATAGACGCAATTTGGGTGCTGCAAGGTCGGGTCCTGCGGCGGCGGGCTGTCGGCCATGCTCTCTTGCTGGCCGGCGTCCGCCTCCTGCTCTTGCACCCGGTGCTCGGCGAGCGGCGATTGCACGAGCTTGCCCTTGTATTGCCAGGTATCGTGCTCGTAGCTCCCGGTCGCGGGATCGAAGCCGGAGAACACGCCGCCCTCCTCGTCCGGACCGCGATAACGATCGTCGATGATATGGGCGATGTTGGTGTAGCGCATCGCGAAGTCACGGAACCAGAGGTCGCCCTCCAGAAGGTGGCGGATGATGCCGCCGAGGAACGCGATGTCCGATCCCGACCGGATCGGCGCGTGGATATCGGCCAACGCCGAGGTGCGGGTGAAGCGCGGGTCCACATGGATGACGGTCGCGCCGCGCGTCTTTGCTTCGACTACGAAGCGAAAGGCGATCGGATGGTTCTCCGCCATGTTGGAGCCCATGATGACGACACAGTCCGAGTTCGCCAGGTCCCAGAGGGACATCGTGGCGGCGCCGCGACCGAAAGTGGCACCCAAACTGGGCACCGAAGAGGAGTGTCAAATTCGCGCTTGGTTCTCGATGCTCACCATGCCGAGGCCACCGCCGAACAGCTTCTTGATGAGGTAGTTTTCCTCATTGTCCAACGTGGCGCCACCGAGCGAGGCGACGCCGACCGTATGGTTGACCAGCTTGCCGTCCGGCAACCGCTCCACGAACGTTTCGTCCCGCGCCTGCTTCGTCAGCTGCGCGATGCGCTCCATGGCCCAGTCGAGCGGCTTCTCTTCCCAGTGGTCGCTGTGCGGGGCGCGGTAGAGCACCTGGTTGATCCGCTCGGGGCTCAGCAGCACGCCGAGCGTGCTGGCGCCCTTGGGGCAGAGCGTCCCCTGGTTGACCGGGCTGCGCGGATCGCCCTCGATGTGGATGGGCTTGCCGTTCTTGGCATAGACGAGCTGCGCGCAGCCGACGGCGCAGAACGGGCAGATGCTGGTGCCGACCCGGTCCGCTTGCTCCAGCCGGGGGCGCAGCGTCTCGGACGTCGTGCTGCGGGCCGCCTTGGACATCACGCTCTCCCCGGCCATTTGCCGCGGCAGCGACCAGTCGCGGAGAAAGCCGGAAAGGCGGCGTGAGGGGGTACGGCGGATTTTCGACATGGGCTTCTCCTGATCGGCCTGGGCCGGCAGCAAACTTGATCATTCAAACTGGCTCCCTGCCAACGCAGCGCGCAATCGGGCGGCCCATCACAAACGCTTCAGTGTGCCTGTTACCCGCAAGCCGTGCCGCCCTAGACGTGTTCTATGGGCACGTGTGCAGGGAGCGGGCCGTGATGGGCATGATGGAGGGCGTAGTGATTTTGGTGCAGGAGAGCCGGTTTCAACTGACCGACGACCGGGGCGTGTCGCACTTGTTCATCCTGGGGCACGACGCGTCCGCGGAGCCGGACCAGCTCGCACCGCTATCGCAGCGGCAGGCCCGGGTCCGGGTGCGTTACACGCGGCCGGAGAACCTCATCGGCCTCGTCGCCCACTCCGTCTCCTCCGCCTCCTGATCCTCCAACCCGAAAGGCGCACCATGGATATGCACCCCCGCGCGCTCGAGCACACGCAGTCCCGCCTGGACCACGTCATCCCGAACGAGAGCGAGCTGACGGCTGGCGTGCTGATCGAGCCCGGCCGGTCTTATGGCTTCTTTACCGACACCACGGTCTGCATCGGCTGCAAGGCCTGCGAGGTCGCGTGCAAGGAATGGAACAACCTGCCGGCCGACAACATCGGGCTGACCGGCCAGAGCTACGACAATACCGGGGCGCTGTCGGCGAACACCTGGCGGCACGTCAGCTTCGTCGAGAAAAGCGGCTGCGGCGGCGTGCGCGACAATGCGGAGGCGCCGTTCCAGAGCGGCTGGCTGATGATGAGCGACGTGTGCAAGCACTGCCACAATGCGCCCTGCATCGAGGCCTGTCCGACCGGGGCGCTGTTCCACACGGAGTTCGGCACCGTCGTCGTGCAGCAGGACATCTGCAACGGCTGTGGCTACTGCATCCCCGCCTGCCCGTTCGGCGTGGTCGACCTCAACACGATCGACGGCAAGGCGCATAAGTGCACGCTCTGCTACGACCGGCTGAAGGGCGGGCTGGAGCCGGCGTGCTCGAAGGCGTGCCCGACCGACAGCATCCAGTTCGGCGAGATCGGCGACCTGCAGCAGCGGGCGGCGCACCGGGTCGAGCAGCTGCATGCGGCCGGTGCCACCAACGCCTACCTTTATGGCGTGCCGGATGCGCCCGGCGCCACCGGGGACCTGGGCCACCTCGCCGCCTTTTTCCTGCTGACGGACCGGCCGGAGGTTTACAACCTGCCTGCGGCGCCTACCCGCGCCTCGAACCGGGTGGCGCCGAGCCTCACGTCCGGCCTTGCGGCGGTGGCCGGGCTGGCGGTCGCCGCATTCGCCATCTTTTCCCGCCGGGACTGAGGAGACACCATGTCCGAGGAACGCCTGATGTCCGAGGAGCGCCTGGCCGTCGAGCACGGCCCACAGGAGCCGCCACTTGTCCCGCAATCGGGCACCACCGGCGCGGTGGTGCGTGACGGCATTCCCACCTATTATGGCCGGTCGCAGCTCAAGCCGGCGCCGTTCAACAACTGGGTTGTCGGCGGCTACATCTTCCTCGCCGGGCTATCCGGCGCATCGGCCCTGCTGGCCACGGCCGGGGACCTGGGACGCGGACGGGGAGCAAGCGGCCTCGTGCGACGGGGCCGCTACTTGTCGTTGCTGGCACCCACCATCGGGTCCGCATTGCTGATCTGGGACCTGCACACGCCGCAGCGGTTCTACAACATGCTGCGGGTCGCCAAGTCCACCTCGCCCATGTCGATCGGCACCTGGCTGCTGATGTCGTTCGCCGGGTTCGCCGGAGTGAGCGCCGCTGCGCAGTTCGGGGCGGACCGGTTCGGCTGGCGCTGGATGCGCCGGGCGGCGCGGATCACCCAGGTGCCGGCCGCGGTGACGGGCGCGGGCCTGTCCACCTACACGGCGGCCCTGCTTTCGGCGAC
>JAABUW010000841.1_pt1 | contig 56498 bp, 56 predicted proteins | sample 5560081 | NCBI WGS metagenome assembly JAABUW01 (sample SAMN10711882, study PRJNA513363) | rock metagenome | isolation source: Antarctica rocks | place: Antarctica: Victoria Land, Knobhead sud | reverse complement strand
GCCTCCGCTTCCACGTCTCCTCCCTCTCCTCCGCCAACTTCGCAACCTCCTACACCCTAGGGTCCGTTGGCCTAGTCGACGGCTCCCTCTCCTACCTCTACTCCTCTCTCCCCCTCGCAAACACAGTATCAAAAAGCAGCGGCATCTCCCTTCACCACCTGATCCCGGGGTACCGGCAACTACAGCCATTGCGCAAACCAGATGAAACTTACCTCTGGGAGATATGGCAGGGCGGGAAGCGGGTAGACAGGAGGGACGCGTTGCTGTACGGGCGGTTGTTTTTACCCAGGAGCACGCTCGAGGCGCTCTATTTGAGGCGGTTGAGCCCGGCAAGCCAGTTGAAGGTGTCGTGCGTCAGTGACTCGCGATTGCCAAACGGCGGCACCATTCTCGCGCTGCTGCAGCACGATACCGCGAAACACAGCACCGAGTACCTCTACAGCACCGACAGCGCTCTCCTCGGCGTGCGCGGGCTCTACAACTTCGGCCCGGAACCCATCTCCCCCCCCATTTCCATCGGCACCGCCACGCCCACTGAGGCCGCACCGAGGGAGCCCCATGGCAGGTTCTCCGCAGGCGCGGAATTCTACTACGGCCTCCTCAACAAATCCGGCGGCATCAGCACCGGCCTGCGCTTCGCCACTCTCCCCGCACACTCCGGATTCCCATATACCATGGCCTTGACCCTGAACCCACTAATGGGCAATCTCAGTAGCACCTACTCCGTGCTCGCCTCCCCGCTACTGACCCTAAGCTCGCGCTTCGACTTCAACGTGTATAGCTACGAGAGCGAGTTGCAAGTAGGAATGGAGCTGTGGCGGCCGAAACAGAAGAGCAAGGACCCAGCGTGGGTGCGAGCGAAGCTGGGGATGAAGGAAGGGGAGGAGGAGGAAGAAGGCGGGTGTCTGAAAGCGAGGGTCGATCAAAAAGGCGGCATCGGCGTGCTGTGGGAAGGGAGGGTGAAGGAGCTGCTGGTTAGCGCGGGCGTGGAGGTCGATTTACGGGGCCGCCAGGACCTTATCCGCGGGATCGGCGTCGAGGTCGCTTATTCGAGTTGACGACTTATCGGAGAAAAGAGAGAGAGCCCTGAGGGAATAGGTTTGTTGCATTAGCGTTGGGCGTTTTTGGGAACGGATGGGGTGGTAGGGGGGGTGGGGTGGTAGGTTGGATATGTATAATTCCCCCAAGATAGTTTCGGAAATATATATATATACCTTTCATATAATCTCCAAAAAAAAAAAAAAAAAGGGAAAAAGGGGGTGTGAGGGAGCGTTGATTGCATACCTAGGTAGCTTACTGCGTACGGAGTATACCATACCATACCATACACACCCCTACTCTACCTACTGTATCTATCCTTAAGCTACCTACCTACCTTACTTTTCGTACTTCCGTCTTCGCCTAAGATTTGAGGAAGGGAAGAGGGGCATGTCTTCATTCTCTTTGCGCGGCTATTTTTTTTCTTTTCTGGACGGTCTCGATATCGGAGGGCTTTTTCGTTGTTCTTTTCTAAGGGGGGATGGTCCATTGTGAACTTGGGAACAAAACAATTTTTCGGAAAATCAAAAATCGAATTAGAATATGGGAATTCGACAACGATGCAACAGAATGGATGATTAATAGTTGAGAATTGGTAAATATAGTTAATTTAAAGGGTTTGGAACATGCATTGATTATGCGTCATAGTTGTTTGCTTGAACATGCAGTGCTCTTTAGTAAACTTTTGAGGGTTTCTTCGTGACTTCTTATGACTTTCTGCATGATTTTCTATCAAACACTCGACATAGCTTTGTATTTGACTTTCTATCTACTCATCTATCATTTACTCATTGATCTACATGACTTTTCATCAAACATTCTGTTTGATTATCTACTACTAAGCATTCTACATAAGTAGTTGACGTTGATAGAGAGCATGTTTAAGTGAATCTTCTATTCGACTAGTATGAAGCATAATCGATACATCATGTTCTAAATGCTTGAACTTTATATCTACGATTTTCATTTGTTGATTTTCCATTTGTCGAATTTTCCGATTTTCAATTTTTCGATTTATCGTCGGTTTGATGAAGAACGTAAATGTAGTATTTATTATCTATGCTAACTATATTTTTACATTCTCTCGTCTTTGAATTTATTTCTCAAACTCATTTCTTTCGGCTCGAATTGCATCTTCACGTTTCAAATTTCCCTTTTCTCAAAACCCCCTTTTCCACCCAATTGTTCTGGAACGATTTTGAAAAAAGAACAAAAACAAAAAGAAAAACCCCCTCCTTCTCTTTCTCGCACCCTAATTCATACCCAACCTCATCCCCCCTCCACCGCACTCTCCCTCCATCATCAGTCCCCCCCTTTTCAATCACCTATCCCCCCTCCCGCGCCCCCCGCTCCTGAATCCAAAACCCCGTCTCATTCATCTAGCCTTCCCCCGCCCCCACACAGCGTCTCGGACAGCACGGCCACGACGGCCCTGACAAGCACGTACAGTCAGCTGCGGCGGCTGCGGCCACATGACGTCCGTCGTAAAGGGTGTTTCGAAGCCAAAGGCCAGGATGATGGCCTTGATGCGGGGGTTGCGCTCGCTGTGGAAGGGGTAGTCGGGGGGGCGAGATGGTGGATGAGGAGAGCGGTGGTGGAGGTGAAGAGGCGGGAGAGGGGGGTGGGGGGAATTGAGGAGGGTGAGTTTGAAGGGGTTGGTGGCGATGGCGGTTGTGATGGTAGTCCAGAAGGAGTCTTTGAGGGAGGAGGGGAGGTAGAGGTGGGTGGGGTGGTGGTGGTGGTATTTACTTACTCGGCTGTTCCGGCGTTTCCGATGGTTACTGGCGTTTCGAGAGATTGGAGCGGCGGTGGAGGTTGCAGGGGAGGAGAATAGGACCGCTTGGATGAGTGAGAGAAAAGAAAGAGGAGAAGAACAACGCCCATGGTTGGATATGCTGATACCTCGTAACGTTTCCAATCAGTCAGGTGACACGAGGACCAGTACATGATGTTGGAAATGCTTTGTAAGGTAGTATTTCCCACATATCGAAGACGAACAAACAACAAGAAGAAAGAACCACGGAAGAAAAGGCAAACTTTGTATAGAAAGTCACAGGAAGGGACTGGAGACTCCCAACTATAGAATAGATTTCGGCTATCGCGTTTGGTCCATGGAGTCAATCGCGTGCCAGTTTAAAAAAAAAGTTGCAGTATGGGATCCATCCATCCGCTGACCGGCGAACACTAGTTTCGACAGCAACGAACCCCCCCCCGAGCGAGTTTGAGCAGCAGCTGTGGCTTTGATATCACCTCGCTATAGCCTATATAGCGGTAGACACATGGCTGGACATTGCCGGCCTCCTCAACGTCGTTGTCGTTGTCGTTTCTGTCAATGTGAAGAAGAGGCGTTCGAAAGGAAGTACTCGAAACAGTGTTACAGAACCCCTCTCGCTATAGAAAACCGTAATGCTACACCTTTGATTAATCTTTTTCATCAAAGATAAAAAGAGAAGTGAGTAAAGAAGGAGTTTGAAGAGGCCATAAAACCTTAGTTTGGGCGACTCGATAGAAGTACCGAGTATGCAGAACCCGTGCCTACCGATCCGGAGAGGCGAGTCTTGATGATTTCAAGGCGCTGGCTTTTGCGGTTGGGTGCCCATGTTTCCGGAATGTGTACTCGCACTGATTTGTGGGGGGAGGGTGGAATGGGGGTAGGGGTGATTTTGTGGTGAGGGTTTTCTTGCGGGTGAGGAGAGATAGAGAGATGAGAGATGAGAAGATGCAAAAACAGAAAGAGCAGACCCTAGCTCCAACCTTTCTGAAAGTCTTAATCTTCGCTCTTCCCTCAATCCCCCCCCATCTCTCCAACCTCAACATCCTCTCATCCCCTCTCCAAGACGCATCTAATCACCACCCCACCCCACCCCTCAACCCTCCACCTCAACAACAAAACATCAGCAACTATCATATATCAAACACTCACCCATCCATCCACTCCCCACTCCTCATTCCCCACTCCTCACTCCCCACTCCCCACTCCCCCACCCCTTCTCCATCGCCTCCACAACCCCTCTCACCGCCTTCCCCAACAATACCCAAACACACAAGTGCTACCAGAGAAAACATTTACCTAGGTACGCACATCATCACATCACTGAATCAAATTTCCATATCTCCCCCTTTTCTTCTCACCTGCTCCTGACTACCTTTTCTTTCCAGCAATTTCTCATATCCCCTTCTCCCAACCCCGTGAACACAGAAATATCTATTCATCGAAACACTGGGGGTGGATGAAGGGGTTTTTTTTTAATTTTATTTTAATTAGAGGGGTTAGATTGATATTACCGAAAAACTTGTTCATGTAGCAGCACCTTTGATCCTTCAATCACCTAATCATCCTGCCTCCCCCCCCCCTCCACCGGGATTGTCCTTGTCTATCCTCTTTTCTTCTCTATCCTTCCCTTCCTTTTCCTTCGCCAGCTCATGCCCTTCTGCGCACGAGTAGTGCGAGTTTTCCGGTATGTATCTCCTTGATATGATGAGGTTAGAGTTTTGAAGGGTCTGGGCCTCGAGACGATGAAGGGGGCTGAGAGGGGGGTTTCGGAGGGTCAACGGTAGAAGAGGTGGGCCGGGTGGAGGTCGGGGTTTGGGTGCGGCCAGCTTATCCTGGGTACTCTAAATACAGTCACTCTTTTACCATAGACGTTGAGAACATGCATGACTTCAATTGACTCAAAGGATTCTACTAACAAAAGGGAAACCGCCAATTTTGGTACTGACACTTGGCCAAACGAATGCCGTAGCATCATCGTCGTCTTCAGAGCTCGAGCCAAGGAAATGATAAAGGACGAACGAGGTACCAGAAGTCCTTGATCTCCATCCTCAGTCAGAGTGTCCCCGTAGAAACAAACTAATAGAGAATGGAGCTTCAGGCTAATGAGTAATCGCCGCTGATAAAACAAATTGCACGAAAAGAAAACACGTAGGCCTCTAACGTACAAAGGAAAAAGCTTCTCTCTTTCCGTCAGCCCCACCTCCACCGTGCCATTACTGATTAATCCACACTATTCAAGTGTATCGTTCGCGATAGTGGTATCATCAAACAAAAGCATAACAACCAATCTCTTCAAGCTAGCAGCATATAGCCTTCAATCGGCTCGGGCAAGACCACTAAGGACAGGGTTGTTCGTGCCAAGAAGGGTGGCACCGCTAGTGCCATGGCCAGCGGTAGAGCTGTCGACAAGACCACCGTTGACGCCAGCAGCATTGTTCTTCAGAGAGTAATCAGAGCCGGTATTACCTCCAAAAGCTTGGTTGACTTGGTTGCTAAAGCCGGCAGAGCCGTTTGTCGTGCCGTATCCAGCACGAGAGCCATATCCGGCACTCGTATCGTCATAACCAGCTCCGCTATATCCAGCACTTGAGTTGTCATACCCGGATCCTGTGTTGGGCTGAGCCGACCCCATCGTGGTTTCGCCAGATTGTAGATTCTGTTCGCCCCGAACGCCACCAGAGGCAGCGTTGTGGGGTTTACGGCTAGGGGCTAGCAGACGGGGAAGGTTCTTGGTTTCGCCAACACTGCCGATGGTAAATATGGGTGACTCCCATTTGTCTCCTGATGCGGCAAGGTTCTTGTACTCGGTAGCCTTGGTTGAAATACCGCCAGGGAGCTTGATCTGTGGGAAGATCGAGTCGTGTTGGGTCATCGCAGCATTGACCTTCTTGTCAGCCGCCACCTCAGCGGACTTCTGCTTGCCTTGGGAAAATTTCTTCTGGGCGGCAGTGGCGTAACGGTTGTAAATGTTTGGTGCATTCTCGGGATTCTGCTTGGCTGTCTCCGCAGCACGCATGGCTTCCTGATGGATTGCATAAGCCTTGGAGTCGAGCTCGTGCAATTGGGATCGAATGAGTTTCTCTATGACTTTATTAAGAGCCGGCTTGATAACAGTGAATAGGAGAGGCTTGAAGATATTAAACAGCAGTTTGTGCTTCGATTGCTTCAACTTGATGTTTAGGTTCTTCATGTCGATCATGACAGTGTTGATCTTGAAGAAATGTTGACGGTCAGACTTGTCCGCAGTCTCCATGGCGATCTTGAAACTGAAGCCGGAACCACCCATGAAAATATCCATAACACCGGTGTCTTTGATTGAAGGGAAACCTTCCTTCTTGTGGATGTAATAGCTGACATCTTTCAAGTCCATCTGGATACCAGAAACCGAGACCATAACCTTATTTTTGTTTTTGCTTGTGACGGTCTTACGTCCCCAACGGAAGTAGTTATCGCTCTCAAACTCAAAGGAGTTAGGTGCCAGATTGTCACTCTCAATGACCAAGTTCTCAACAATGGCGTCCATCATGTGGTCAGTGTACTCGATACGAGGGATAGGCACATAGCGTACGCTCTCGAAAATGCCTGGAATGACAACGTTGCTAAGATCGGTGAGAAGGTGTGGCTTGAATGTCGGCTTCCCATTTTCGTCGTTGCCCAAATCGGTAAATAGCTTCTCCATGGATGCAGCGAACTTCTTGTTCTGAGCATCTTCGTCGAATTGGTAAGCAAAGAACTTGACCTCATCAAGAACACGGTTGGTGTGGTCGCGGTAGCGCTCTCGGAGGAGGAAGTGGCCCTTTTCTTGAAGTTGATTCCACTCATCAGTAGCAGCATCTTGCATGATGAACCCTTGCTGCTGAAGGCATTTTCGCACGTATCGATCCATACTACGGAACCAACCCTTCAATTCTGGATCCCTATCTGCATCACGGTAAAGGGCGTTGATGGAGTCAACAAGGTCGTCAGCAGAGGTCGAGTTTGCAAAGCGCTCAAGAAGTGTCTTCAATTGAGTCAGCATAGAACTATTCCCAGATACGAATCCTAGAAACAGACCCTCAAATCAGCCTCGGCCGTAGTTAAAGCATTGTCTGAGTGAGCACCTTTCACGGTTCCAGCGCCCTGTTGACTTAGGTTCTTGCCGTGTCCGCCATATTCCTCAGCAAGGCCAAGAAGGGTCTCTATCGCTTGTTGATCTAAAGGGATGTTAGCCACATCTTAGTGACATGAGAGATAATACACACAATCTGGGTGTCCTTGGACCTCAATGATCATCTTCTTCAAACGGTAGATGGCTTGATCACGTCGCTCTTGAGGGATCTTCTCCGACACGTAATTCTTCGTGCGGTCGCGCGCCTCACGAGCGCGATCCTTTGTTTCATCGGGCACATTCTCTGAGGCCTTGTTGCGCAAGTTGCTTGCACCAGTCCTAGCGCCCTGGTCCGCATCGAGGGAGTTGCTACCCTGCTGCTGGTCTCGTGCAGCGAGATTAGCAGCATCAGCAGGGTCACGTGAACCAGATGCAGATTGGGTGGCGTCGCCAACTGCGCCCTTGACATCGCCTTTTGAAACTGGCTTTTGCTGGTTGAACGTGCTCCTGGCCTGGTTTCTAATGTTGTCACGGGACATGTCGGGGACATCGTGCCAGGTATTGTCTTCCGCGGGGCGGTCGATTTGGTCCAACGCCTCTTGGGATGGCTTGACTCGGCCTGCAGCATTGGTAGCTGCGTCACCAGCGATGTCACGAAGAAGAACGGTAGCATCGTTTACTATGAAAGAGATCAGTCACGAGAAGAATAAGTCACGAGAAGAATAAGTCACTCCAGGTAACTCACATAGTTTTCGGAATTGGCCATTGGAGATCAACAGAGTCCCAAGGGTTCTCAAGCCATCGAGGGCCTGGTCACCATGTTGTTGTGCAGTGCCCTTGTCGATTGGTGCGCCTGGAAGCTTAGTACCAGAACCGGAGATGCGGGTTGTTTGGTAGATAAAGTCTTGTAGTAAGTTGCCCTCATTCTTGGTCAAAGCTAGGATCTTGGCTTGCTCAATGACATCTCGCAAATCTGTTACCAGATGGCGTCCCTCTGATGAGAGCTTGCTTGATGGGTTCGCAAGTGGCCTGGATGCGACGGCAGAGTTTAGAGCAACATCAATTTGCTTGTTCTGTTCAAATACGATCAGCATCAATCCGAGTTTAGACACAGAGAGTGGAATAACTCACCGATGGCATCTTGCCATTTGCGAAAGCTGTCGGGTGGGTCAGGTTAGCTACGAGCTCACCAGTTTTTGGGTGATCGTGGCAACGCGCCGAACGAGGACACAAAGTCAGCAAAATCAAGGGACGTACCAGAGTAGATACCATAGAGCTGTAGCTTCTGGTTGACATCTTCCTCCTTCTGTCTCACATTCGTGGGACGGTTGACTTGGGCCATCGTGGTGGATGAAATTGATAAGATTGTGGCCAACGAGGGGTATCAGATACAATCGGTAGGAAATACGAAGATGAAAATGCTACTTGACTTCCAGTCGGTAGTGGATGCAATTATGGATGTGATGGGGGGGGTATCTTTGGTGATGGATGGATGGTTAGAAGTGAGGTGAGTTGAATTGTTCAAGGAGATTTGTTGATCGTGACGAGGGCGGGAAGTAATGGGAAGATTTTAATTACGACTGGCGTCCCAAAACAAGAATCGGAAAGCGCGAACCAAACAGGGGAAAGGTGTAATTAGTGTGGCGATTCTGATTCCAGTAGGGGGGGAAATGCCACAATTGCTCCAAGCCCGTTACTGTTTAGTGGCCCACGACTATCTCCCATTGACGACGTCATCATTCTCATTCTATTGGCTACCTATTGTGGTCGCTGTCCAATTTCTCGCAGCAGAAGAAATAATTTCACGGTGGTAAGAGCCGAACCCCTTTTACGCGTCGCCGCGATGATGGTTTCACTCCAGGGACCCCTACGTCATAACCACCTTAGTTAGCTGTAGAGCTGAGAGCAGCAATCAATTGGCTCAGATCCACAGCTACTCGGAAGAAGGTCCGAACCTGCTGCTTTGCGAATCGCAATTACATACTCTTTGTGTTACGCTCTATCTGCTTCATCATGATTAATTGTTCAATAAGGTACTCTTTCCTCCTAAATTACAGAAGTCTATGGGTATCATTGTTACCTTACCGTTGGCGTGGATCGTACGTATCGGAAACAAGACGGTGTCGTCATAGCCAATCCCTTTCCTCACCAGAAATTTGGCGTGTCAAAAGGAGGTTGAGCAAATGCTTGGCGGTCGGCCTTGACGGCCTCGAGAAGGAGAAATGGACGCCACACATGTTGTACATGAAGCTACTAGTACCCTAGTATCAGGCTCTGTAACAATACTAGAAGTCCAGAACGTCTGTCAACATCATAACCTCTCAAACCGCCTGCAAAGGGCTGTTGAATGCGAAATGGCGTGGTCGAACTTCTCGATTGTGTCTCAGTCTTGGTCTTGCATTCAGACACGTTTCATATACGAAACACACGCCAGTAGTAATCCTGTCCTGTTGATAACCGGTAGATACCTTATGCATGTAAAAATAAGGATACGGAAAACTAGTATGTGCTACCTCGGATTTGAGCCTCTGTAGGCAGCGCTTACACTGTCCGTCATGAACTGCTGCTACACCCTTGGGGTTAGTGCGCTCGCACTCCTCTCAACGACGGCACATCGCAGTGATGCTTCATCCTGTGTATACGTAGATTCTCTGGGGTGAAAATATCAGTAGACGCCCAGGACTTGGGTAGGCGGGAGACATACTATATTGTTGGGCGGGTGTCCGTTGCATACTGATATGCTTGAGGCTGGAGTCGATCGGCGCCGCATGCGTGATCCGACTACGCGTTAATGGAGCGGTGATGGTCAATGGCGCTGTGTTGGATAACCGAGGTGAATAGTTTGGCCTGGGCGAACGTAGGTCCGAACTCCTTCTTACGGTCAGACGGTTGTCCAAGTTCTCCAAGCCGTAAGGTCGCTGATCCGGACCAAGTTAGTCGTAAATGCTGCTCGAGCCTGCTCAAGCGACACACCAAGTGTATCATTCACTGCGTGTATTGCACAGAGCATGGTTCGCCATGGTTAGCCTTGCTGCCATCGGCGAGCTTATGGCAATTAAGAAGGCCGTAGGCATGATCCAGGGCTCTTTGAGAATCATCAGTACATTTTCTCGGAGCGGAAAGGTTGCGCTCCCACCTGAAACTGTGCAGAGTAGTACTGCGACCTAGATGTACTATGTCGTCCAGTAGTGCATAAGCTACAATACTATTAGTGAATGCCATGAAGGTAGGTTGAGGTTAGAGGCATACCTTTGGTGCTCTGGATTTGATGCGTGAGCTTCCATTGGCCGCGACCTGGTTCATCTTCTTGAACGACGGCAGCCGGGTCAAACTCTCTTGACTGAGGCGTGTCTGGGAATAAGGTACTCGTACTAGAGGTGTATCAGCGTAAGCAGGCAAGTTCTAGGAAGAAAGAGATATAAAACTGCTTACTCAGGCTGGACTTGCATACGCGGCGCAGGTTCAATAGGGACTGCAACTACCATGATAGAGAAACACACAACTGCTAATATTTGATGGATATGCATGATGATGTCGGTGATTACAGGATTGGAGATAAGGTCTTGATAGTGGGGAATAATATGTTGAAATAGAGGTAATAGCGAAATCACTTGTGAGTGCAATATGCGGAAATGTTGTGATGAAAAAACCTATGATCCACCAAAAAAGTTCCTATCGCAAGTATATAATAACCAGAACTGGATGTCTTCACAAGAGAAAATTATTTCAGGCCGGCCGCAGTAGACGGAAGCCTCAATCCTCAATCAAAGGAATGTAGATAGGACGGGCTTTTCAGCCCATTTTTAGCCCGCATGTCTTCGAGAAGATTGTGGACGTTTCACGTTGGGCCGCAGTTGACAGTTGACAATGGCCTCACCTCGGACCAGAATACCACCTCCATTAAGATAGAGCCAATAGAGATTCTCTTGACGGATTGTGAGTGGCGGGGTTAGGTAAAATGGTGTAAATGTTGGACAACCACTTGAACATGTAGGATCGTGTGCTGCAGTGAGATACAACAAGCGAACAGCAACAGTTCAATAGAAAGAGCAATATCAACCGGACTCGAAGTTGTGAGATTGAAGGATTGAGGGGCTGAGTCACTGGCGACCAGATCCCGCGGTGTTTCAAACCAGGTCACGTCCTGTTGGCGAGGAAGAGGAACGTGGGGAAGCTTGAAGCAAAATGAATGGGTAAAAGTAGAACCCAGATCAAACAGTTGTAACAGACAACAGGATGTGGAGAAGCACAAGGTATCGGATCATCTATCAGAGATCGCAAAGGCAGCGATCTTACGATCTCACTTCTGAACACCCAATCAAGAAAAACATGGCAGAGGATGCCAACGCCAAGCCCCCTCAAGCTTTAGAGAATCCTGCAGCGCCAACACCGGCTCTGACTCAGCCTCTCTCGAATAGCTTCATACCAGCTCCTTTAAGTAGTAGACGGGGAGCGAAGGATTCATGATACATAGGAGGATTCCTATCACGTGACAGACAGCCCCAGAAGGCTGATTAGTCATGTGACGACTACACCTGCACCGACGATATGTTCAATTTCGAGGCGGTGAGACTGCTCACCTCTAGCAAAGGGTGGTGAATCGTCCAGAAAGCAAGCTCTTCGAAAATCGAATGAACCGACCTTTCGGATTAGAGATCCCTTGTTTGCGGTTTGTGTGTCAGTGTCGTGTTCATGCAGCTTGCCTGTTATGCTGAACGTGAGCATACGGTTTACTTAAAGCCAACTATTGATATAGAAGTTGAAAGAAACCTGAACTTATCTACAGTTTCGACATCGACGTCGCCCGATCCTATCGGGCTCCTGAATCCTTTCCAAGGCTGGCGCTTAATCACGTAGTGTAGAATTATACATTAGATAGCACAATGTGCAGGTTCCTGGTGAGGTATCAAATATCCCAAGTAAAGGGTCTCAAGGCACCTAATTCCCAGCAGGTCTACAAAGGCAAGGACGAGATTCTTCTCTCCAAGCTTATCCTCGAACCCCAGCACTCAATCCTCACCCAATCATACGACTCTCGGCTCCGCTTGGTAAACCCTCTTCCCTCCTGTCAAACCTGTCCCAAACTACCAGCTAACCTCCCATCCTCTCAGGATACGCGCCGTCCCCACAACGGCGATGGTTTCGGCATAGGATACTACACCCCCCCGGCTCTCGGCCCGGAACCTTGTATCTTCACCTCGACGATCCCCGCATGGAACTGCATTAATCTCGAACGTCTCGCCAGCAAGACCACCTCCTCTCTCATCTTTGCCCACGTGCGTGCCACGACTGAGGGGTCCCTCTCTGACAGCAACTGCCATCCGTTCCGTCATGGCGCCCTGATGTGGATGCACAATGGCAATATTGGCGGATGGAAGTACGTCAAGCGCGCTCTCGCTCTGTCGATCGAGGCGGAGTGGTTTAATGGCGTACAAGGGAGTACGGACAGCGAGTGGGCGTTTGCGCTGTTTCTGAATAGTATGCGAGAGGATGGGACTGATCCAGACGAGGAGCTTGGGCAGAAGGATGGGTTTGGGCATGTGGTCCTTAGGAAGGCGATACTGAGGACGATAAAGAGAATCAATCAAATGATTGCCGAAATTCCGGACGAGTATCGAGAAAGAGAGGGACTCGATACGCGGAGCCTACTGAACTTTGCGGTAACGGACGGGCATAGTGTCATCTGTACGCGGTATGTGAGTAGTGCAACCGATGAGGCGGCCAGTTTGTACTTCTCGTCTGGGACAAGCTGGAAGCAGGAAGGGGCGAAGGGAAGTTACAAGATGGAAAGGAGGGATAAGGGTGCGGATATCGTACTCGTGGCCAGTGAACCGCTGACTTTCGAAAGAGGTATACTTTCCGAATTGTCCTAGCGGCTGATGTATCCTTCCTGGTTGACCATGACTTTAGACAATTGGGTCACGGTTCCCACCAATTCAACCCTCACCATTCATAAGCAAACTGTCATGATTCACCCCATCATTGATCAATATTACAATGACAGCCCATCTTACAATCGATCGAGTGGCTTCGCTGTTTCGAAAGGGCTGGTGAGTAATGCGCCAGGAGCGGCGCAAGCTTTGACTCCGCTAGGGACAGCGGTCCCTTCCATCGAAGAGGAGAAGCTCAAGGAGCGGCTGAATGCTGTCCAAAAGAGTGTGGCTGAGGTTGGTGTCATGGTTTGAGGGCCGGCGAGGATATGGTACGATTGAGCGCCCATTGGTGCCGGCGCCGAAGTTGCTTGCTCGGAGCAAGAGGTCAATCGGCTCGTTCTCCCAGGGCACTATGCTTCAGAGGATATGGCCCTGTCGCAACAATAGCTTTCCAAAACTTGCATTCTACTCCCCTCATCCTTCCTCTCCACTGATCTTCGCATGCTTGAAATACTTCATCCCCACCCACGCCACAACAACCCATACCCATGCCATTACCCCGGTTAGTATAATCAAAGCAGGATAGTACCCTACAATCGGCAGTGTTGGGTCATCCTCCAGCTCTGGTGGCGCATATGGTGTCTCTCCCACATCCCATGCCCAGCTCCAAACCCCAAAACAACTGCCCATGCCAACCACAAATACAATCCAAGTGACCACCAGCATCACCCAGCCCCACCACTCCGTTTCGCTATAGTCCCATTCTTCCGGCGATGGGAGAGGTTCGGCTGGGAGCGCGGCCAAAGGAGATTTTGCAGGTCGAGGGCGGTGGCGGAGGGATGAGGGTTGAGCTGGGAAGTAGCTGTCTGTAGCAGGTAGAGAGTTCTTTTTTAGAGGATTTGGAATGGTGGACGCGGTGGCCGGTGCCGGGAAGGTCATCAGATCGTCTTCGTCGGTGGTGGACGAGTCGCCGAATGTAGGACTGCGCAGCAAGCCACCAAAGGGTAGACTTTCATCGCGCGTTATGTTTGTGGATGTGATTGTGTGGTTTGGACAGCCGACTTTCGCATCTAATACAGGGAAATGCGTATTGCGAGGCGTGAGCATGTCTTCCGGTGAATCTGGTGATGGAGGGCTTGAAGACCCGTCCATGCTCATTCCCTTCACTTCTCCCGGCTGCACTGTCTTCACTTGTTCCACGTTCGCGGCACGACGATCTTTCCCTTCAAGTCGTAACTTCGTGCCCAGAAGAGCTGTCTTTCGCAACGAACCTTTGCGCTTTCGCGCCTTCTTCTGCTGGACCGCTGATGCCATTGCACCTCCAGGTGATCTGGGGCTAATGGGGGGCTTCTCTCCGAAGGTCGTCTTCGATGGCGATACACCGACATCTTCATCAACAGGGTTTGGTGTCAAAAAGGACAACTTCGACAGTATGCTCCCCGACAGGCTCCTTTTGTGCCCACTGGTCGCAGTTCCGTTTTGAGGGCTGTAGTCACTTATCTTTGGCACCCCATTGCGGATGACGGAAGCGGCGCTTGTGTTGATTCTTGGGTCGACGTCTCCATTTGCCATACCTTAACAGTGTGTCTCACAGCCCATTCGGTTGTGCTATCTTGATGATCTCAATTGCAGGTAGTGCGCCCTCGAGACTCGGACTGCCATATTGCTTCAGCCTCGCCGTACCTAGGGAACGCGATTGTATGAGACTTAGACTAAGGTTGGGGAGTAAGTGGTAGAGGCCCACGTCCAATTGGTCTCGATCTATCCTGACCAGACAAATAATTAATTCAATTACAGCACCACCAGATGAGCAGAGGGAAATGGATGGATGTTTATTGGTTGAGGCAGGAAAACCTTTCGGCACCTTCCGTGGGCTGCCGATTCGCCGACAACATCCGGGATATGCGAACGGTCATGTGACGAGCACTTCTTGCATTGAACTGATGATTCAAAATTGTACCACTTTGTTCAAGGGACTCCACATGCTAGATGTTGTGAGAACAGAGCTCAAAATAACCAAATAGTTTATACATTTAGACTATATCTTCCTTTTTACAGGTCCAGCGTAGCAATCCATCTATGTGATCTTTCCTCTGAAACCCTTCTACGGGAGGAACTTCGACCCTTTTAGTCTCGGTAGCAGCTGCACATCCCTCACATCGTCATGCTGTAGCAACCAGCAGAGATACCGCTCACTTCCCAGTCCCCAGCCACTAGTCTTGGCCGGCTGAACTGTTCGGATGTCGAGGTACCATTGATATGAATCATGGGGTATCTCATGATGGTCCAGCGCGGCAACAGCTTCTTGGACTGTTGCGTGCCGTTCACCAAGGCCAAGGGTCTCTCCTAAGCCAAAGAGTAGATCTGCGGCCTTGGCTTTCTCTGTGCCGTGTTCCTCGGTATACGCCTGATAGAAGGGGACAGAGAGATGATCCATTTCGGTGAGCCATATAAAACCGCCGTATTTTTTGATGAGGAACCTCTCCCCTGCACGAGTCAATTTTCTGCCAAGCTTGATGTCGTTGTCGTCGACATATTCCCAACAGGCTCGGGATGGGACCATCTCGATTGCTGCATCATTGGAGACGCGGGGGAAACCTTCTTGTGGGTCGAAATTGTTTAGTAGTTCTTGTATGTGATCTGTGGTGCCTGCCATTTCCCGGATTATATCTCCATGCTGCTCGAACAGGGTTTTTGTGACGCTGTAGATGTAGCCTTCAGCAACTTTCATTGCGTCTTCCATATTCCCCCGAAGCTCGCATTCGGCATGGAAGAACTGGTTGAGATGGGTGGCATCGGGATCTTCTCCGCGGAAAGAAGGAGCAATATAATACATGCCTGGAGCATGATCGTTGAATCGCAAAAGATACTCCAAGGTGAACTGCATGGAGTCCGCGAGGTAGGTTGACGCGTTGAACAGGTCTACGCTGACAGGGAGCGAATCGGATCCCAGTCCCATAGGAGACGATATACAGTCTGTGGTTACTGGCGTCAAAGCATAGCTGTAACGTAACTCTTGGTTGAAGTATTTTATCGTACCATGGAAAAACCCGTCCACAACGTGGAACAGATCTCTGTACCACGAAGATTTGAGGGCCTCAGTGAAATGAGTTGAAGGGTACTTCCAAGACTGATGTGGTACCACTGCCTTGAAATTTGTGGTTCTCTCTTTTATTTGAGTCATCACCTTTTGAAGGGACGGGGTCTATTTACTCCGGTTAGCTACACTACCAAGTCGGTTTTAGAGCTACTTACCTCAACCGTCATTGAGCAGTGCTTCGATGACACGAATCCGCGATAGCTCTCCGAGTATTCCTCTGTTTGGATATCTTGCTGTACACGCTCCCTTGGAATAGGAATTAATTTGGCGTGCGCATAATCGATCTCCATCCCTTCGAAGATCAATCCAATCCTGTCAACGTCTAAAGCTTTCCTGAGCAGTGCTGAACAATCAAAGATCGCTTCGGAGAGGTCATGGTAATTAGTGTCTGACAGGTCGAAGATGTCACTCGAGAGATGGGCGCGTGGTACCAAAACGGTGTAGCCTGGCGTATTGCCCCACGGGGTGAGGAATGCGACATGCGATGGACTTTCCCATACTCGCCATTGCTCGATTTCTCCTCTGACAATCTTTGCAAATAAGTTACTGTCGTCTCGGGATCCGAAGAACGTAGTGTCTGTAGCAGGCGTTTCTACGTCAGCGGCTCTCTGGCGTATGCGATCCAAGTCTTCGTTAGATTGCTTGGGACCATTTTTGGAGCTGATGTAGCCAGGATAATGGCCGTGAAATTCCTCTTCGACATGTGTGACTGCGACCCAGTCATCGCCGAGTCCATGCATGGGAGTAAGTTTGACGCTTTCGTCGAAGACAAGTGCGATACGGCGGGAGGTAAGTCCCTGCTTCAGAACACTAGAAGCGTGTCGAATCGAGCGCATGGTGCTTACGAAGGTAAGCTTTCCATCCAGGGTAGCCGCGGTTCGAGCGATCCCTTCTTCTTTCAGTCGTATGATCGCATCACCTGAGGTCAGAGGTTTGTTGCACAGCTCGGCTGCAATGTTCTGGTCGTCATAAAAGACACGCGTGTCTTGTTCCTTCTCCAATTCAGTTCGCACCCCTGAAGCATTCCGATCTTCAGACCAAGGGAGGACTCGAGACCATGGTTGTTGGTCTTTTGGCGCGGCTGCTACAAAAAAAGACTTAGCGGTAGATTCGATGTCGACATTCCCCTTGGCATCAAGAGAGATAATTCCACCACTTGCTTCAAACTGCTTTTGGAGGTCGTCCAGAATTGCACGAGCTGCTTTCGAAACAGGCACTGAGCCATAGGTAGTCATGCCAGCCACCTGACCTGCTACGCTCTTCTGTAAAAACGCATCACCTTCGCCAGAGCAGGCCACAGCAATCCGACTATCAGCAAAGACTCCACAACCGGGGATTGCAGTATCTCCAATTCTTCCGGCAGCTTTGTTAACGACGCCCCCAGTCGAAGATGCAACAGCAAGATGATTTTCGGCATCAAGAACAATAGCGCCAACTGTTTGTGGGTGCTTCTTCAGGCTCAATGCCCCTCCAGAAACGGCCTCAAATTGCGCCCGACGTGCGTATGAGGAGAAATGCTTGTTTGAAACGGCTTGGAGATCGTGAGTGGTCGCAAACTCATCTGCAGCGGCTCCAGCGATGAAAGCGTGACTGGAAGACTCAAGGACCTTTCGCGCTGCCAAGATTGGATTTCGAACATGCTTTGTGTTGGCAACTGCACCAGACCGCCCTGTCTTGCCATCAGCAACGACAGCCTCTAATTCATGCTCCCCCGATGAGTTGAACACGGCTCCTTTGCCGGCATTAAAGAACACGCAGTTCTCGAGCGCAACCACGCATTTCTGAGCAACGTCGATAGCGCTAGAACCGGCTTTTAGAGCTTGCTGGGCGTCGAATACAACGACGGAGAGGATAAATTCGACTAGGGTTCTCTCCTGTTGGGAGTATCCCATAGACTCGCCAGCGCCTGCATGAACGACGACGGCACCTTTGTCGCTTATTTGGTTCTTGTGGCTCGCGTACGATATAAGAGTGGGCAATGCCTTCTCTGCATACATGGATTCGATCGTAGCTAGCGTAGCGGTCATGCCTCCAACGAGCTGGAGAGATTGCTCAAATGCTGCTCGCAAAGGCTGAAGCAACGTCGAAAACCGACCTGAGCCTGTCAAGCACATTGATATTTTCTCCGGGCGACCCATATATGTCATAGCAATTTGATCCGGTGCGAAGACAGCAGACTGAGCAGTCATGCCCAAGGGAACTAGGGGTTCGCCAGTAAAATACGCAGTGGGTTTGCGGAATTCAAGGAGGGAATTCGTGATGATTTGCTTGTCTTCTGACTCTGGTAATTGAGAAACACATTCACGGAGAAGTGCAATCCCAGGTCCAATGCCAGCTCCGTTCTTTGTTTCCGCAAGTTGCTTCTTGTACTGGTGGATGCTAGCCATCAAAAGGGGTAGTAGTTCCTCCATTGGTTTTCGCTGTTTTAATCCTGCGCAGAATGCAACAGACTCTTTAGTCACGACGTAATTTGGGTCACAACGACCATTTGCAAATCGACGAACAGATGTTGGCTCCGCAAGAAGAAGTGTTGCATCACCTGGAAGTGAAGAGATTGCAGCTTGGAAAGCGAGCTGAAGTGTGATGTTGTACAGTTTCGAATTCCTTAGAAGTTCTAGAACGTCGCCAGGATGCTGAATTTCGAAAATATCTGAAGTTTTGGCAAAGAGCTGTTGTGACGCGGAATTCTGCGATGGCAAAGGAACGTGATGACTAGGTAGCTGAATTGGAGCGACAGGATGGCATGAGAGTAAGTCTGATACTTCTAAGCGAGCTGGTACCCTCTTGTAGGCATCAATTAAGAAACTCATGAAAAATGCGACGACTCCGCCATCAGCAACTGCGTGATCGACACGGCCAGCCAAAGCCCCATTTGTAAACACAGAAAAGCCACAAGTCTTGTCGGAATAGACATTGCCTGTGTCTCCTTTGGCAAGTCCCATTAGCTCAGAAGTCTCTGATGTGCTGATGGCTTCGAGAGCGATTGAAGTGATAGATGATTCCAATACCTGTAAAGATAAACCGGAGCCTGACAATTCGGATCGGACCTTTGCCCATTCATCCCTACTGCAAGAAGTCGATAGTGATGCGATGCTCCTTTCACTAACCACTTTCGCAGCAGTGTCGTTGAGAATTTGTTGTATTTGATTGAGTATGACCGAAGCAGCAACGGGACGTCTCTGCACATCGATAATGTCGATTTTGAACGCGACGCCTTTGGACCAAACAATCACATGACGAGAGCTGGGAATCGTCTTGATCTCATCTAGACCAAGCTGAGCAACACGTGTGGTAGCCAGCAGCTCGGTGAGCTGCCTGACTTCGAATTTCTTGCCGTCCTTGCTTGCTCCTACGAATTGAAATACCGCGGGATCCGTATATACTTCGGCAAGGCCTCTCAATAGCGCGGCAGCGGCAGCACTCTGATTTTTGAAAGGAGAGGGAAGTACACAAGCTAAGCTCGACTCTGATAAGGGCCCACGAAGTGAGAGGAGAAATGATTTGAAACGGACTGTGGCCCAGTTTGCAGCTCTGGACTCTGAGCTCAAATTTCCGGCAAGGCGTCCGAACGACTGTGCGAGTGTTGCTTGGGTTGCGGAGAAAGCATCCGCCAATTGCCTTGATGCTGTCGCATCCTGGATTTTGGATACTCTTACGACTTCAGTAATGATGGCGTTCAAGGAAGGGACTGGATAGTCTGGTAAAAGACCATCGATCGCTGAGGCAGTCTCACCCCAGAAAGCCTACGTTCACGGTCTAGTCAGTAATGGATTTACTGCTTGTCTCTGCACAAGATTCTTGGGAACCAAAACAAGGTCTGCTTCAAGACGAACGAGCTTCGGCTGATCTATAAAGCTAAACATGATAATGTCGAGAGATCGGGTGTCTTACCATGTCATTTGGAGGTGTCTGTGTATTCAAGCGGCGAGTGTCTTGCAGTGCTTGCTCTTCCACGCTCATCTTCTGCTTACTCAAAGTATCCGGAGAACGGGGACGAGGCCAGCTCATAGTGCTCGGTTGTGCCATGGCTTGAGTTGAAATGATAAATAGGGATGAAGCCTAGCAGGCCAACAGATTAGGAGATAATAGAAGAAATAGAGAAGCTCTGAGTTTGAAGAAATCGATCAATGCCGGAACGTAGTCCTTCTTATAGATTATATGCTTCTCAGATATTGAGGCCCGAAGACGGGTTGATGCTAGAGCTGTCCAGTTCCAGCAGCGTCAGGTGTTCCATTCCAGATTACAGGCCCGCCGCATTCGACCCATCCTAGTGGATGCGTTCAGGTCGAAATTCAATGAGAAAGGAAAGGCTAGACGGCAGCAGTACAGGTTGAGACATCACCAACGCCCGCTAAAATTGGCATCCAGAGTCGATTCTAAGGAGGCTGGATAGACAACGGCTGAACGCGTGGCAAGCGTCGATCGTGATATCTGACTAATATCTAATATACAATGGTAAACCTCAGCGGAGATGGGTGTCACCTTCTCCATCTCGCTTCAAGGCCCTCATAACTGTAGATCCGCCGCAGTTGCACTGTCTGGACTTTATCACCTGCCTTCGAGTGCTGGCCGATGGCTCCTTTACAATCTCACTTGTTTCACAGCTGCCCTCGAATCTTTCCATGTGGTGCTGACCGATTCTTGCACAATAGTAGCTGGATGATCGGCCTTGCTAATCGTTTCCCACGTGCTTTGGGTGCCGTCCAGCGTCGTAGTAATGCTTTAGCGCCTTACTGTCCTCTTGGCTAACTAGACAGATGATCGTGTATCAGTACAGTGTGAGTTTGAGACATCAACACTATACAGTAAAGTAGGCAGCGTAGATCCTTTGTTGTGGACCCGTTTCACAGGTTCACTGTATCTGATAGAAAGACCCTAGGTGCGAACGGTGTGTGTCTGCATGACTAGGCATAACACGAGGCCAATTACTGCATTGAGGAAGTATTACCGCAAGGAGGCTGAAGACCTGAGGGTTCATGCACGGCAGTAAGTCGTTACTGTGAGATTGAGGTAGGGTATCAAGTTCCCGCGTTTGACCTCAGACGCGTTTCCTTGGCTAAGCCCCTTTGGGTTAGCCGCCCTTTGGAAGACTTCGCAGAATCGCAGCCTACGGGAAACACCCTTGTCCAGTTTGACACGGCGATGCCAATGTCTTGAAGTCTGAGCCTTGACTGGGTCTCAGCTATATAGCCATCAGTTCATCGGTCGTGCATCGTGGCTGAAAGGGTTGATGCTAACGAAGAACCATCCCGCGAAAATGCTGCGACGCCCACGCGGGATCTGTGGGGGGTTGCCTGTATTGAGGAACTGCTCCGACTTCCAGATGCCCCACACGAGTATCGCGATGTACGTGTACCTACATACTCGTATCTGCCTAGAATGGGACTTTCCGTACGCCGAGTGCCCCAAGATGCTGAAACAGGCGGACTTTCTGATACCACGCAAAACAATTACGGAGGTGGCACTTATGCTGATGTCTTCAATGATACCGTAATCCTCATCGACCTGTCCCGCTGAACGAGCAACTTCCGAGGTAGATCTCATGGAGATCTATTTCTCGGCTCTGAATGATTTCTCCTATCTTCGTTGCAAGGCAGGGCACTGCGAACCTCCCTAACCTTTCCATTATCTTGCCTGTGGCTTCGTTTGGCGTCTCTGTATTTCTTCGTCCATATAATCATCTTGCATGGTGGTGTGTGTGTGTGCGTGTGTTTGTTGGAAAGTACACCTCTTCACTGGCGTTTTGACTGAGTAGCCCTGGAAAGGATTTCAAAAGAAAAGGGATTGAAACCCTCAACGAACCTAGTCGCTCGAAAATAGGTCTGATTCTTGAGCTTGGAATGATCATAGGATATGAAGAGCCTCAAGATACTATTTCGGCAGCCTCCGCGCCATGAGAACAAAGATTTTGAGCTCTCGGATACATCTTCCACATCCACCATATCTATAGCTGGAGACCATGGATCCATGGACCATGGACCCGTCTCCTTCGCTGGGCTCGCACGGTACGCTTCGCCTCATGATAGGGTTCTGCACGTAGTTGGAATAATATCTTGTATGATAGCAGGGACTGCACTGGTGAGACCCCTAAGTCAACCTTCAAACGTCAAGCTGATCCAGTACAACAGCCACTGATGACCGTTGTTCTTGGCTCTATGACAAACCTGTTCATTGAGATAGCACAAGGCGGCTCTATTACTCAAACTCAGCATTCGATCAATCTTCGCGCCCTCTACCTTGTGGCCATCGCCATCGCAGTGGCCTCCGCAACGTACATATCTACTTATTGTTTCGTCAGTACTGGCCACAAGCTTGCGAATCATATTCGGGAAGAGTATTTAGGAGCAATCTTGCGTCAAGACATAGCATACGTTGACCAAGTAGGGGTCAGCAAATTTATTGATGGTTTAGCTTTTGATGTTGACTTGGTTCAAGATGGGCTTTCGGAGAAGCTGGCTATGACAGTAACCTCTGCGACCACATTCCTCACCGCAATGATAGTCGCATTCACACGCAGTCCAAAACTAGCCGCTATAATGTCGACAATGCTGCCATTTATGTTTGCCTCAACTGGCCTGGTTGGAAGCATCATGGCTAAACACTCTCGCTATGCCTCCAACGCGCTGTCAAGTGCGAACGACGTTGCGCGGGAGGCTACATCATCTTCGCGCGTCGTGCAGGGCCTTGGCGTGGAGGACCGACTCTGTTCGCTTTACACGTCGAAACTCTGGCTTTGTGCAAAGTCTGGGAGCCAGAAGTACCTATGGCAGGGTCTTATGATAGGTTCAATAAACTGCATACTGTACCTGGGCTACGGTCTTGCGTTTTGGGAAGGATCAAGGCTTTTAGGAACGCAGCAGCTCGATACTGGGACAATTGTCAACGTACTTTTCGTTATCGTCATTGCAGCTTTCTCATTGGGACAGGTCGCTTCTAACCTACAAGTGTTCTCGAAAGCACTTGAAGCTGGCAGGAGGATCTTTGAGATAATCGACCGCTTGCCCAAGATCGACCCGTACTATCGGTCATGCCGAAAAGCTATATTTCCACATGCCAGTATCGCCTTTGAGAATGTTGAATTCTCCTACCCATCGAGACCAAATCTTAAGGTTCTTAACGATTTAACGCTCGACCTCCCAGCCCAGAAAATGACTGGTATTGTCGGTTGCTCTGGGTCGGGCAAATCTACGATCGTCGCTTTACTTGAACGCTTTTACGATGTTTCAGCTGGCCTTATCAAGATTGCTGGACAGGACATCAGGAACATGGACGTTCATTCTCTCCGGTCGCAAATAGCTCTAGTGTCACAAGAACCAAGACTGTTCTCTGGATCCATCCTAGAAAACATCAAATTCGGTCTCCGAAATTACTGTCCGCACTGCGCAAATGACGAAGATGTAGAGGACTTGGTTATGGAGGCGTGTAGGATTGCCAATCTGACCGATTGGATTCTTACTCTTCCAGATGGCCTTAATACGATGGTTGGAGAGAGAGGTACATTGCTCAGTGGTGGCCAAAAACAGCGAGTAGCAATCGCTCGCGCTGTTTTAAGCGACGCAAAGATCATGATTTTTGACGAAGTCACGGCCGCATTGGACTCACAGACTGAGGCTCTTGTACTGGATGCTCTGTACAAAGCCGCTCGGGGAAGAACAACTATCGTTATTACCCATCGTTTGAGCACTATTGAAGCCGCAGACAAGATCGTTGTCCTGGAGAAGGGCGTTGTTGCCGAGGAGGGCTCCCATAATCGACTATTGAGTCAAGGTGGTATATACGCTTCATTAGTAAGCGAACAAGGAGACGACCACCCAAATACAGATACCTTGGATAAGAAGGACAACCAATTCGACCACCAGTTGCCATGCTACAGTGATGTAGTCTCCCCTCTAAACGAGAGGACATTGAAAGCTGAGGAGGAAGCTGTAGAACTCCCGCCTACACTCCCCTCAATCATCTTGGAAATTGCACGCTTCAACAGACCGGAAATGGCCTACATGATCGTAGGATCTATGGCGACCGTCCTTTGTGGTGCTGCTTTTCCCTTACAAGCCCTGGTCTTCGCCAAGCTCATCGTGGTATTCGCAGATCCCAAGGAGCCTAATTTCCGCAATAATTGCGACTACTACTCAGCAGTTTTCATTGCAATTGGTGGGACTTTGCTCATCTTGCATTTGCTCGCAAATTTCTTTCTGGGCCTTTCATGTGAGCGTATGATTGCCAGGGTTCGCTCCATAACCATGCGAAACATTCTTCGCCAAGGCGTTGACTGGTTCGACAAGGAAAAGAATGCACCAGGGTCGTTAGTCTCCTCGTTGTCAAACGAATGTGCTAATATGGCCGGCGTCCATGCACTTACTCTTGGAATCTTTCTTTCGACACTTACAAACCTGTTGCTTGGTGCTATCGTCTCGTTTATATTAAATTGGAGACTAGCATTAGCTTCGGTGTCAGTCATACCACTACTGCTGCTCTCGGGCTACCTGCGTTTCGCTCTCCTGGATGCATTCCAACGGAAGCTCCAGACCCATCATATCCGGTCCAATACATATGCCCTGGAAGTCGTGTCATCTCTCCAGACAGTCGCCGCTTTGGTACAAGAGAAGCCGGTTTTAAAGAAGTATACCAGCATTCTGAAAGAGGCGACATCTACAGCTTCAAAATCCGTCCACAAAGAAGCAAGTCTGTTTGCCATCTCTCAAGCACTGACTTACTTTGCTAATGCGTTCATCATCTGGTACGGCGCGAAGCTGATTGGCGAGCATCATGCTGATCTATACTCTTTTTTCGTCTGCTTTATTGCCATTGTCTTTGGAGCTCAGGATGCGGGAGAGTCATTCAGCCGGTCACCGGCCCTTAACAAAGGTCTTCTATCTGCTCAAAATGTGCTGAATCTCTATCGCCGAGGCCCTCTTCCTATCGACTCCGATTCGAAGTACGGTAGTAAGGGTGTTGAGGGAGGGTCTATCACCTTTGAAAAAGTTAGCTTCTCTTACCCATCTCGGCCAGGGGCGCCTGTCCTTTCAAATTTCAATCTCGACGTTCCGCAAGGTAAACATGTTGCGCTTGTGGGTCCCTCAGGCTCTGGAAAAAGCACAATTGTATCCCTACTCGAGCAATTCTACAGGCCTACCAAAGGAAGAATCCTTCTGAACGGCTTCGATATCAAATTTCTCAACGTGCGACGATATCGTGACACCATCGGGCTGGTGTCTCAAGACCCGAAATTCTTTTCCGGGTCCATTAAGGAGAACCTACTCCTTGCAATACCCACTTCTCGCAATTCAAAACTACCTGATACGCCCAACGACGCTACTCTAGAAGCAGTATGTCGAGAAGCCAACATCCTTGATTTCATCCAGTCTTTGCCACAGGGGTTTGACACCCCTTGTGGTGGGAGCGGCATGGATACAAACTACATGTCTGGCGGCCAACGCCAGCGCCTCGCTATTGCTCGTGCTCTTATTCGAGACCCAGCTTTGCTAATACTCGATGAGGCCACCTCTGCCTTGGATCCGACATCGGAAGCAGCAGTCTTACGTGCACTTGAGCAAGCGACCCGGGATCGCACCACCATTACGATCGCTCATCGCCTAGCATCTGTCCGGAAGGCTGATAGTATTGGTGTGTTAGTCGAGGGTAGGATCGTTGAATGGGGGAGCCACGACGTACTGATGGCAAAGCGTGATGGTGTGTATCGAAAGATGTGGCTGACACAAGAGAGGAACCATTTCTCCAGTACGTAGACAGATTGATACCCATAGTATATTGATTTTCTTTTTGCCTTCTACTGCAATCGAACTTGTAAAAGTAAAGAGACCTCTACAAGCACCTTCTACCATAGTAGAGGATGTTGGAATTAATAATAATGTATATGGTGGATGATGCTGTGACAACATCGGTCACCTTTTACTTCACCAGAGGATCTCAATGTATCGACCGTAGATGACCCCTACTTTTTCACACGTATGCTTCCCATTGAAGTATCAGAATGTAACATAGAGATGGCCATCCCACGTTCTTCCGTATTTCCAAGTCGGCATCTGAGGCTATAAGGAAGGCTGTGATGGCTCCATCTGCTCATCATGGAGGCTCAGAGGCAACTAATAATAGAGGGGTGCAGGTAATATCCGTGGTAGAGCATATGGTGAATGAAACGAGACATTGTTTGAAGTTTTGCTGCCGAGACATCATAGCCCGTTGTGAAGGAGATTTCATTGCTGGCAGGATATTGATAGGAACGGAGTACGGAGGTAAGGTACCTTACCTAGTTATCGCAGGATCATTGCAGGGCCGAGCCACGTTTCGTGATAAGGGTTAGTGTGTGCTTTAAGGTTCGGGTGCACCCGCGTCTAGTCTCAAAACAGCTGCTGTACATCCGAAATCGCTGGCTCACGCGTTGGCCATTTCTTTCAACGAACAAATTGCTGTCTCTTGTGGCCAGAGTTAACAAGCTGTATACCTAAATGAAAAGACTTTAGACTATAGCACATTACCCACCATGGCTTCCAATATCCCTACCTTCGTCTTCCCTCGAACCCCAAGCCCCGATCCTGACGATACACAAGACAATACCGGCTTAGGTCTCCATGGATTTCAAAACTCCCCTACCAAATCAGCCTTCGACCCCTCTGCCCTTTCTCCAATGGACGAGAGCTTTCCTATGGGACGTCGTGGCCCGGCACAGTCACTCGTGGGAACGCCGTCGAATCCCCTAAGCCCAACAGATACGAATTCGCAGTACAGTCCCATGTCACTTGGCACACTCGATAGCTCTGGTAGCTACAACAGTGCCGCGTCAGAGGTAGACAAAGGTGTTTTCAACTTCCAACCAGCCTCGTTGGCTAAGTCTCCGGTCTCGAAATCTGTGAGTAGGCCCTTTCAACGATCTACAGGTGGAGATGCTGATTTCTATGCTGCGTAGAGTGTTGGTCAAAGAAGAGGCCATAAATATAAACACAGTAGCGTTTCCCACCAGTTCTTTCTCGAACCCGCTCCTCGCGCTCCTCTCGCTCTCCCAAATTCCCTTCCAGTACCCACCCTCAAGGAATGCCGAAGAAGTATGTCGAGAGAACAAAACACCCGCTTCTGGTGGAGCATCTGTCATATGGCCGTTGCAGCCTATACTCTGTCAAGCGCCGAAGGATCTCTAGCCCTCACCGCACTCTCTCATCTTATCCTCTTCGACTCCCTTGGCGCCATGCTGTGCGTGGTCGTCGATATCCTTGGCAACTTCGAGGTCTGGAAGCGCTCTAGCGTGCGGCATCCCTTTGGTCTCGAGCGCGCAGAAGTGCTGGCTGGTTTCGCCATGTCTGTGCTTTTGCTGTTCATGGGCATGGATCTGATATCGCACAACCTGCAGCATGTGCTTGAAGGTATGGGCCATGAACCACATCAGGTCCATGACCACGAGCGAGTCTCGCCCGGAGAAATCGACGCTGCTGCCCTGCTCGCCATTGTCTCTACCGTCATCTCCGCGCTCGGCCTCCGCAATCATGCCAGGATCGGCAAGGTCATGCGATTCGCCTATATCGAATCTCTCCCCTCAATCCTCGGCAACCCATCCCACTTCCTCACAATCTCCTGCTCCCTCCTCCTGCTCCTCCTCCCCCTCCTCTCAATAAAAGTCTACCTCTGGCTCGATCGCGCCCTCTCCTGCACCATCGCCATCTCCATGTGCGTCCTCGGCTTCCGCCTCGTCAAAACTCTCGGCTTCATGCTACTGATGTCGTACTCGGGCAACGGCGTCGCAGAAGTGATGCGCGATATCGAGTCCGACCCTTCAGTCACGGCGATCGAGGAGGCCCGATTTTGGCAGGTGCATTATGGGCTGTGCATGGCGAATCTGCAACTGCGGGTAAGGGGCACGGAGGATGGGTTGCACCAGTTGAGGGAGCGGGTTACGAGTTTGATTAAGAACCGGTTGGGGGGTGGATATGGGAGTGGGGGCCAGCGGTGGGAGGTCAGTACGCAGTTGAATTTGGATCGCTTTTGAGATTGCTCGGATTGGAAAGTTGGCAGAAGAAGCGAGGATATGACATGATGAGAGCGTTTCAGTGTATATATTGGAGAGATGTCGATATCGATGTTGCGGTTCGTGATTGCATCATCTTGTGAATGGAACCCTGAAGGATTTCCAACTGCGCGTTTGCTTCCCCTTCACATCTTCTCACTCACTCTTTTCTTGTCATGCCACAGACGTGTCGATGCATCCCTATCGAAACTCCTCTAACCGCCGAATAGAAGAAACAACCATTTGATAACCCTATAGGACCAGAAAAACTACAGCAGGTCGAGTCATCCTAATGGAAAGCGATCTGGGAGGTTTTGTTTGACAACAAACACGTGCCTCTCGCTTAACGACAGAGCTAAGGGCTCCATCCGACGAATGGAGAAATAGGATTTGATGGAAGTGTTCTTGAGTTAGTTTAAGGGAACGCATAGGCTTCTCGGGCAGCAAGACAAGTAAATAAATCACGCGGAGTTGCTCAGATGGCTTTCAGAAGATTTAAAAACAGCTATCCCCTTCGAGAAAAGTCTGCTGCCAAACCCCCACAATGGTACTTCAAAACCCACCTGACAATCCCAGCGTCCGACATGACCGTTTCGCAAACCGGAATATTCGACTGATAAACTCTCGAAGAAGGAAGTTGCAAAATGCCGAGCAAATCGCCAAAAACACACAACATCAAAAACCTCCTCAACCCCCTTCTTCCGCCTCCACCACCCCCGTACGCACCACCACCCCCACAAAAACCAGAACGCGCAGCCTACCCACCCAAAAGCCAACTGCTTCAGGACCCGACGCCACACCTTATAAGCCCGTGCCTGCTCCCTCCAAAACAGCCTCTCCGCGGCATCTCGAAAGCGATCTAGAGCGTTACCTGGCGAGCGATCGTCCGAATCTGTACTATTATATTCCGGGATCTGGTCTTCGACCAGCCTGAGGGAATCCTGCAGGTCGTCGTGGGTGGGTTCTACGGATTCGGAGTGTGCACTGTTTTCCTCGTTAGTTTTGAGCTTGGGGGCTTGCGGATTTTGGGGGTTTGATATAGATGGGGGCGGGACGGTTTCGGTTGTGCGGGCTACGGTGGTTTCGAGGTGGGAGGTGGTGGCGTGGTCGGGGTAGAGTGCGTTGAGCTTGGTGTTGGGTGGTGTTAGGTTGGGGTTTGGGGGGGGGGGGGGGGGGTTATAGGGGAGATATGCGGGGGTTGGGGAGATAGGGAGGACCGCTAGAGCAAGTACTTCCATTTGCTCGGTTACATATATCGTGAGCGATTCTGGGGCTTGGGCCATGTCCTCTTGTAGATAATAAAGTTGCTCCAAACGGTTTAGCGCTTTGGAGAACATTATTTGTACCATAGCTCAAGTCTGAGCTTTTTGGGATATGGGTGATGCCATGGTGATGGTCAGGGGTAGTCGGTGAAGGAAAGGATCGTTGAGTGATGGTTTGTGTGGCGTGATTCACACCATAGTGATATAAAGTGGCTAGGGCGAGCGACTGTCCTCCATCATCGATGGTCCGTGAAGATATGGCTGCTTAATGAATGCGTGATGCAAGATAAGCCCTACGGATTGTTCGTCGTGTGGTATACGAACCCCAAAGATCCAGCTCTTTTACAACGTTCTGTGTTACAACAATAGACTTGCCGATTAGTGGCACTCAGGGGTTAGCATTTCATATGTTGAAGACTACTTTGCCTTATCCCTTTCTCTTATATATATATTTGTTGGTTGGCACTTCTTGGTTCGAGCTTCAGACCAACAGTGGACCAAGCCAAGGCTTTCTAGATTTGAAGGATCTCAATCGAAATCTAACTGGCTATGTTGAATTAATCGAAAATCCTATGTCTGATATCAGACTTTGTTGTTCACCTCAGATCTATCGTTGATTTTGGGTATATATACTTCTCTCAGTTGGAAAAAATTGGCATCGATACTCACACCTTCTACATGCTTCCTTGCATATTTGTTCAAGGCTGCTGATATGGAAGGTCAATACCATCCTACGCGGAGCACGAACAGGACAAGGAGATTTTAACTTCAGATGAGCTTCGGACTAAGGTGAGTTTTTGATGTGATATTCTATTGACCTGGCCACTTCCAGCATAATTTAAGGGGGAAAAAGAACGGATTGTCCTATTCTTTGCATCTTGTAACATCTCTGTTCTTGGAAAGTGTCTGCTATCTTACATATCTTTGGGCCCACGAGCGCTGTACAATCTTGGTCAGACATTTTACATGTTCACCATTCTGCAGGCAATGGCGCACAACCCTTTGATACGAAACCACTTTCTCGCCGACGGTCATGATGCCGAAGAGTGCGAAGCGAAGACTGCATGTCATGCATCAATTCAGCAGGCAACGAGCAGGCAATCAAGGAGCGCCGGATTCTGAGGTTTTTGGTCGTTACTGTTCACTGAGTCTTCAGAATAATACATTTACCTTCTCGTGTCGGTAGTTCCACTCATACACAATAAGCCCACTTTTACTCATGAGTCTGTGACTGTGAGCTTCCTATTGTCCATACAAGACTACATATGGCCGATCGCTGTTATACCTGATGTCGGATGTGTCGGTATGAGCCACGACTTACCTATTGGTCTACATCGATATCTATCGTTTTTCACTGATCTATTGTTGTTGTCGATGTGACCACATTTACCTCAATAAATGAAGTTATTTATTCTCGAAGTGATTCCTTGAGGCAGCTCATCGAACATCTTATCTCAAGGCCATATTTTCTGGTCCATCACAAAGTCATTGAAAGGGGATTGATGCTTCGTCAAGATGTATTAAGCACGGCTGCGGAAACAGAAGCGCAACTAACCATCTTTCTCAGAGATAGTATGCATACCGTACTTTCCTCGCCATTCAATTATATTCTGCTGGTCATGAGCCGCGCGATACTTGCTTCGCTAGGTAGCATCGTCTTCACCTTTATCATCCTCATAAACTTTCGATTGTACTTATTATAAAAAGCCAGAAAACCTCTCGCTGAGGATATCAACCAGCCTAACAAAATTTATAGTCCAAAGCAGTTATTGAAATAAGTGCACGAAAGAAAATTGAACGCTTTAGATCAAACGTTCTCATCACTCATTCATGATGTTATCAAATCAGCATTGTATTTTATAATCGAAAAGAATTTCCCCTCGATCTTCTTCCTGATGGATACGCGATGGTTCTTAAGCAGAGCGAGAGTTTTACCACTCTTTTAGGATGAATTTTATCATCGGAGCTTAATCGTTATGTACGTATCAGCATGATTCTCCGTTGTCAGGATTATGATATCTCAATTCGCACGTTGATAGCTGCGGCCAGCCTCCATACTCATGCTTGCAGCAGCACAGACATTTCGATTAGCTCAGTTAGTTCATGAGATACCCTTTAAGATATATTCCACAGAGATTTTGAAATGTCCCGTATCATTTATCATGCCTTCTTACCTTCCAGAGGCTTAAGTTCACGCTTAAGGGCGTCAGAGTCCGTTAGTAAATCGCTGAGGTCAGCGCCGAGCCCTAAGCGCACACTAGCTTCTCTTTGTTGCTTTCCGTAACCATAGATCCCCGATTTTTCTGACCCCATGAGCCACCACCGAAGAGCTCACCAGCATCTAAAGCGTCATGTGAAGACATGTTGTGTTCGAGCACACCATCGTTGACTGGTCTGCGTGCCTTCGCTCACCTCAGAGGAACAAGCAGTACCGGGCAATCTTGCCCAACCCGAACCAAATAGATCCTGGGGTCTTTTTCTGCTGGTGGCCTGTAAAAGTATGCCTCAATCACTAGGAAATGGAGAAGAAATACCGGGCAATGTTGCCCAACCCGAATTAGGGTCCTCCTAGTGCTCGTCTCCGCTGGGCAGCCAGCAACGACAGGCCTCCCTCACCTCAAGATGACGAGCAAATACCGGGCAATCTTGCCCGACCCGAATCAGGTCCCCTGGGTGTCTGGCTTTATTGAAGACTATTAACGAGAAACTTACTTACCTCGTTAGCCAACCCAGCTGCCGGCCCTTTATCACAGGTCTTTGATTCCAATCGAGTGCTTGAAGCCTCTTTACACTGGTTAGACCTTCACAGCCAAAGCTTCGCTAGCAACTATGGCCACTTAGCTATGCTAACACGTAGCAGGGCTTTTTCAAACACAGGAGGCTAGATACTCAAAGCCACCGACCAGTATCGTCAACCAACAGTTTCAAGCAGCTGTACTGCGTTCAGCCTGTGGACGTTGTTGGCTCCTTGATATTCAAGATCAACCTACCCAACAATACTGTGAATACCAACGTACGTTCTTCATCTCTTGTTCACCGCCATTGCATATCATGGTAAGCAATTCACCCCTTCTCGAAATCCTACTTTCCATACAAGAAGTCTAATAAATTAACAAGAGACCTTTTCTTTCGTGCAAAATATACTTGGCGTCCTCGGATCTTGTGTCTTCTTCATTGCACATAAAGCTTAGCGAACCCGCAGATCGGCTTGCGAAGAAGCAGGGATCTGTCTCAGACGACCATGCAGTTAGCCACCTTTGGGCCTCTTGGGCATAGCTTGATAACTCCAATACCGGTACTTCGTGCGATCGAGTCCGCTCCCAAACATTGAGCGAGCTACAGAGTACCAGAGATCACGCATAGTCCGCGCAAGAACTACATCATGTTAGGACCGTCAAGAGCACTCTCTCAGCCTTCAAAGGGGTATTCCAACTTTACCATGCTATGAGAAACGCGTAGGTGGTAGATCATGTAGCCTTTAGCTCCTTCCACGTGTTCCGGAAAGGTCATGACTTGGGAGACGTGACTGCTTTTCGACTAGCTTTCGAAATATGGACTGGAGGTAAAGATGCCTGGATAGTCATAAAAAGGTTGCGAACGCAGAGGAAGATGAGCGGCGATCAAGTGCCGCCTTGCCCACCTAGACCCCTTTGAAGTTCGATCACTCATAACAGCACTTTCGGAAAGGCCAAAGAACTATTACAAGCGACACGCTATTCCGGAAGGTCAATCGATGAATGGTTTGGCCATGTCATATAAGCGACCCTTCTGAACCTATTGGAGAATCCACCATCCGCAACTTCAAAGACGACCTTTCTGGAAGGCAGATTTCTGTCTTCTTAACGCCTGGCACGACACAATACCAGTCTTAGATGCACAATCACTTACGTGCCATGACTTCGTAGCCGTAGCCTCCATCGCCAAAACATTGGGCGACCGAAAGTCCAGGTTCTCGCAAGATTCGCCCTCATACGGTCGTCCCATCTGGGAACACCCCCATGGCCGATTCCAATTTTTTGGTGGTATTACAATTGATGACTATAAGATCTGGCGCCTGGATGACAGCGAGAATAATAGGAATCAGAGTACAGCGAACGAGTCGACAAAGCTCCGCCACCGTTCTCCAATAGTATTTCTAGTTGGTTCAATAAAGTCTTAAACTGTCCCTCTGGCTACTATGAGATCTTTCCTATCTTTAAGATGCGTTATTACCGAACGCTGACAAAATCTCTTAAATTGGGACCTGATTTCAGCTCGCGCCGTGATACAATTCGGGAAACTTACCGCAAGCCCCTGGAGAGACGGCCGCCTTCCAAACCCATGTGCACGAAAGATAGCCTACAACGCAGACTTTGCCAGAAGAGCTATCAGACATGGCCTGGTCTCAATTGAAAAACTGGCAGTAGCCCTAGTTACCGAGGGTGATCGGAAGGTTTGAAGGTACCTTGTTGTATGGGGGAACTACGAGTTGCATGGTGACGATGGTGCTCGCCTGAACTGGTCCTCTTTTCTAAACCGGAAAAGTTTGGCTACATCCAAATTTACGCTGTGAAGATTAGGGGTGCAAGAACACGGAAATGCCATCCCAACCGAGGACAATTTACTCGAATTGGCGGTGACCCACCAGAAAAAAGGGCCTGAAGCATACGAGATACGAGTGGCCGTTAGGTTGCAAAAGAATATCTTGAAACAGGGCATTTGAAAGAGATACGTGGATCCTATGTGGATCGATTTGAATATCGAGCCGGGAAAGCGGACCAATGATTGATCAGGATGGACAACGACTAAACTTATACTAGAAGTGCGTCTAGTGTTCGAAAGATGCCTGACGCTGTGTCCAAGACCAAGACGTATTTCTTGTATTCCTCCCCAGGAAGGGAGGGATGTATAGGGATCCTCATCTGATTCTGGGGTAGGAAAAGGCCGATTTGAGGATAAAGGCTCGTGGTAAGGTCGTCTTTACTTCTCATAGTGGGAAGCGGACCAGTGGACGATCGAAAGGGAAAACAACCGAGCTTAGACCAGAAGTGCATCCTTGTTTACAAGATTATAATTGCGTTTCCTGAAGTCCAAGACACTAGCGAGCCCTCATGTACAGTTTGCATCGACGTTTTCCTAGTATTCCCACGGAAAAGGGATAGATTTCAAAAGTGAATCGTCACGCGGTGGTTTCGGAAAGGCCCCATTGGAGGGATCTAGGGAGAGGCAATCATAAAACACATGGAGTTTGCCTCCTCTTCTATTTGGCTCCTCAAGAAACGGCAGGGACTTAGGGGTGTCCATGCTGTCTGCAAGATTGCAGAACGAAGTGAGCGTGATCTCGGCACGCGCAGAAAAACATCTGGCAAGCTCTCATGCAGCGGCAAGGTGAGATAAAAGCATGGTCAATACTTACCAACCAATCCCAGCGCGCTATGGAGGAACCACGCGAGGGAGTGGAAGGAACCAGCATTCTAAGTGCAGTGACTGGTAGCTTTCTACCCCCATTGGAAGGTTCCGACCCTTCAGATCGACTATAGCCTACCGATATGAGGAGCCTTACGAACGCACCAGGCTATGATCGACGTTGTTTCCATGTCAAGCTGTAGCGCCTCGGGATGGGTATTTTCATTGCATAATCTCAGGCCTGTGGTTGCATAATCTTGACGAGCTCACGCCATATTTGTTTGAACAGTCCCCTATTATCCAATTGGTTTTGGAGGTAACGTTGCCGAGTCTTCAAGCAGCATACCTAAGAGCATCCAGAGCCAGAGCGCCTTCGTTGTGCCTTCGCATGACCAAGTAAGGAAAGATCGACTCGGATAAGATCTAAGTACTCAGACTAGTATGCTTAGAGGCCATGCTTCGAGTTCCCACTAATTCCATGGACTTCGAAGGTAAGCAGGCAGAATAAGACCGACTGTCGAAACCGAATTGAAATGCTCTGGACCATTTACAGCCTGTCTAATCATCCTCGAAGCACAGCAAGAGAAGCCTCAGCACATGCTCAAAGCCGTATGGCGCTTTGGCCTGGCCGATAATGGTACTCCAAAGGCAACATTCCGGAAGTGAGCAGGAAAGGACCATAATTCCTCGCTTCCGGCTTAGGTTTGGCAGGTTCAACAGGCGCTGGCATTTGTGTTGGGGGTAAAAAAGTGGCCGAAAGCTTCATGCAATACCGAGCTAGTCATGGCTTACCTCAAGCTCACCGTGGTCGAGAAAGGAGCATGGAATGGAAGTGCGCTCGCCGGAGCTGACATGAGATCAGACTGAGGGTAGTAAGGTTCTTCTATTGGAGGGACTGAGCGGATGCATTGGCCGTTCTGCAGGCGAAGGCGGATGTGGAGCAGCTGATTGTAACGTGCATTGAGCACGGCAGTATCATCAACATTAGCCATTGCAGACCAGTCCTCCATCGCCACCAGCTAGTTGCGGGAATTAGGAGTAGATGCTGTTACAAACTCGGATTAGAGTGTGGCATATTGCGACGAAAGAAACCTGCTGATGGTCTTGTCACAAGTGTTCACGGTGAGCGCATCATGCCATACCTCTTCAATTCCGAATATTGATCGGCTGAAACCCAAAACGGCTGAACGAGAGTGCGGCAAGAGGCTTCGGAATACTGGGCTATCCATCTCCACTAGGAATTTTTCATGTCAGCATCATTCCTGTAGATGGATGAGGAACGCGTACTAATCATTTTGATCTTATCCATACGCCATAGGGTCTAATAGGAACACAAAGCGATGTACTGGGTAGTACAAGCTACCACTTAGCAAAATTTCGCTTGGAAACGCAGCAAGAGAATACAAGGATCGTTCGATGACCAAGGCTTTAGGCGGATAGGATAGATGATCACGGTGAATGAAGGATGGCCCAATTCTCTTGAGCTACCGTAGAAAGTGGCCCCGTTCGACAACAGAACGAAAATGCAGGCAATCCCAGAGACGTTCTTGTTTATCCGTACTGGTGGCCCTCACAAACCTAATAAATTCAACCTTCAGATACTGCTTCGCACCTCACACCGCTCCAAGACATCCAGGGCTTCAGTAGAGGGTATCGAGAAAGCGAAGCGCAGCGGGCTGTAGATAGCGAAAGCTCTCGGCATAATGAGTCTCTTTCGAAGATGAGGCAAGAGCTTATAAGGATTCTTCGGTTTCTAGCTTTCCGGGACATCCAAATTGACCCAGAGCCACTCGTGAGCGAAGAACCCGGGCCTGCAGCAGACGCGGTTCCTTCCGAGAAACCCGAAAACAAAGGCAGCAGCACACGTTCCTGCGCCTTCTTTATGGCCAATGCAAACTCTATATTCCAAGGACCGTATCAATCCTGAGCTTGACAGCCGTGGCCTAGAGCCAGCTACTGGATGGCAAGGAGTTCAGGCACCTCTCACTCCAGCACCCGGGTGTGAAGCGGGCCTCCTCGATTGATTTTCTTCGTGTCCTCAGTCCTGACATTGCTTTGGCGGATGTAATAGCATATTGCCTCTGACAGGAAGGGCAACAACTGCAACGGATGAGCCGATCGAGATCGTGCGGGTCCATTTGTTCGCAGCAGACGCGAGGAAGAGAGCACCGGTCGCAAATGAGCGGTCCACGGCATGAGATTTCGGAGTTCAAGAAGGAATTGGATCCAGTGATAAATCCTATTTCTATAGCCAGCAGTTAGTGAATAGAAAGCCTGTGATCACCATTCGTTCCTCTTTCATGAGACTCGATAACATGCATCTGTGATCTTCGTCTTTGCGCACCCATGGCACCAGCCTTAGAATAGTTGGCCCATTGGCGTACAGAGCAAAATGCGAGGATCGACACCGCAATTCGTAAACTCACATTCATATAGTCATTCACGATTGCTCTCCGCACTCTTCATAGACCGCGTCGTCTCTGACTGCCTATTAATAGAAAACCGTAGTCTTACCACTTTTCCCCCAGTAAACACAGAAACTACATCAACATATCCGGATAGACAGCTAGTCACGTGGACCTATGAAGAGACCATTGTTTACATGGGGTTTTATTGTAGGAGAGATGTGTGCTATGGAGAACCGGAAAAGACACATCTGGTGCTGAATTTTACAGATTCTCGCCTTGCCTAAATTCCCCTAAAACACCAATATCTTCCAACCGTGATTCCATAGCCGATTGTTCATCTATTCCTACAAACTGTACAACAATAGAATGCCCAGAGCCAGGCCTTTCCGATGGTGTAGGATGTAATCATTTTCGACGGTGGCGCATTAAGGTATCGAGACCGCAAGGTGCGGGCTGGGTTGCGCATCTCGGTTATAAGGGGTTTGGTAATGTGAGGAGACTGTCGGAAGGCAATAGGTATCTCACAGGTGCAGCAAGACGTTACTCGTATTGGTGACGTTAGGAAGATTGTACGATTAGTTCTCTGGTATATCAACAGCTGTTCCAAAGCGCACATAAGTTTCTGCCTTCCACACCTTTAGACTCGGTCAGGAAACTTTCCGTTGTCTTTGTAACTTCAGCCCCCTTCTATACTCCCTCCTCTTCGTAGACGCAATGGCTCCGATTCGTAATCCTCGTGGTCAGAGAAAGCCGTCAATCAAGGGCCCGTGCCAACAAGAAGACCCTCATTGGAGCCACCGGTACAGGCCCAGCCCATCGCTGGGGATGATGTCCACCTTGACTGATGTTATCTCTCCCTCGCTGTGTTGCAGTCCCAAGAAAGACCTTCAATGGTTGGTCGGGGGATGTCCGGTACCGATTCGACAATTTCTCTTGCTCGTGAATCCACAAAGGTAGATTTTCGAGAAATAGATCTCGCGAGCGTTGTCTTTCAAACAACTGAGGCTCCAGCCTTCAACTCTCTAGTTGACAAACAGCCGGATGCAGCCGTAGAGAGCAGATGGTTATGATTGTCTTCATAGTGAGGACAACCTTATAGTTGAAGCTGAAGGTCAGATTGACGGGTAACCATGCATTGCTAAAACTCCAGCAGTTTGCAGATCAGTGTAAGTCGATAATAAGCTCGAAGTAGGAAGCGAGGGGCGAAATAGGGGCGTCCGTGAAACTGCCACCATTCGGGATATGCTTAGATAGCTAGACTTGCGTTGATGCTCATGTCCGTTGCTCTCAAAAGTGCTGATTAGGAACGAGGTTAACATTGGAGCAAGGAGAACTTCGGACTCGCAATAGGCTGGCCACATGGCACGAGGCAAAATATTCCTATGAGATTGTGCAGCCAATGAGATGAGTCCCGAGAGAGTTGATTGCACTGAAAATAGTCCTGGCCAGGGTAGAGATTAAGAGCACATTATTCCAGGGGATCATCTGCTGTTGTACAACAACAACAATAACATAGGTAGAATCTCGGTAGCAGCCGGTTTCTTTGTCCTGAAATCTGTTCCTGATCGAATAGCTTCTTGTAAGTTATCGCGGCTGCGGCTAGGAGAGGCAGAGGTTTATTGGGAGGCGTGTGGACTCATTTCATTGTGGTTGGCAGAGAGCAAGCATTAGAAAACTTGCCCAGCCGTTCTTGCCCTCTAACCCGTTCAACCTCGATGCTTTATAGCCAAATAGACTCAGTTGAGGGAGGAAGCTCCTGACGCCGGAGATGCAGATTGGCCTTGCTACCACCAAAGAGCTGCAGGAATTGCATGCTTGCCGAGCTAGTCGGCGGTTTTCGCTTGCAGGAAGCGTCCTAACTTCCTCACATGGCATTTCTACGTTCACGACACTGTAGCAACAGCCGGATGCACCTGTAGGTGTCACTCTGCTATCCAATGTAAGTGGCTACAACCCTCCTTCACTCCTTTCTTCTCCCATATGTTCAACACGTAAAACTCGTGACAGGACGCCACAGACTCTCGTGAATAGTACCAGCCATCGGGCATCATCCCCGAAGATCAGAGCTCGTCTAGACGATTAGCCCCTGAGTAGAGTCTTATTCACCATTATTAGACTTGGTTCATCTGGCTTTCAATGAAGAAAAGATTCCAGAAGTAGGAGCCCCACGTATAGACTTTAAGAGAAGCTGCAAGGGATGAAATTGGAGCCCCTTGCTTACGAGCCTTTAGACTCGCCATGAAATTGGTACCGAGTCTTCTCATAGGTCTTTTGGGTCCAATGAAAGGCACCTATCCGCAGCGTACTTTTTGCTTGTTTAGATGTAGTAGTGCCTTCCGTTACGCGTACAGGTGAACCTATAGTGTCACCGTTGAGCGATTTAATTGTACACATGAGTGAACGAATAGCTTGCATGACTGTTTCAACACTGGTGCTTTCCTTTCGAAGGTTAAATACCTCGCTTTCCTGGACTCAAACCATCTTCCTTCCTCATCATCATACCTCGCACATCATTAAGTATATATACTTTGATGGCAACCATACATCTTTAGATCCTCTGGTCTTTCATGGGTATTATCCCGGTAGCCCTGGCCTTGTAGGAGTTGGGTAAGCTGGCAACGCAGACCAGCCACCTCCTTCTCTTACCCTGCTACCACAATAACAACGACTTTGACCACAAAGTCGTACAACTTCTTCTGTATAGTTGTCTCAGCACTCTCTTATATATCTTCGAGCACTCCTGTCTTGTGATCACCACCTTGCTCAAAGGCAGCTTCGTCCGCGATGAAAGCCTTTTGGAGAAGATCAACCTCTCCTCCATTACCACGACCAGAACCGTAGGTTCATCGCCATCATCAACATAGCTTGAACTGGATCAAGCTTGATGAAGTCACACTTTTCTTTGTCTTCCTTGATCATGACCGTGCCACAAGACGACAGTGTTTAGTCTGGTTCATGACCAACTTACTCCTCCTCACCTAGAACCACAACATCATCACCTGTCACCACGTTCATCACGACATTTGTTCTCTCCATATACACATCATCTTGAGGGCTTCTTGGTCAGCTTCAAGCACTCCGGGCTCACTTGCTTATGGTCTTATCTCATAACAGCACTACCAACAACGGCGAGCTAGAGCCATGTCCGTATATTCAGACCGCATGACCTCGGTGGACCTTCTTCTTATTCTATATCAGATCAACACTTCCTTCATGGCACTATTGTCTTCTGTTTAGCACTCTGATATCCTTCGATCATCGATCTGGTACGGAGTAACAGCGCGAGTATCGAGAAGTTTCCCCAAGGCAGAGGGCAATATGACGCAGGATGCGACATTGTTTTCGATAACTCAGACACTAGAATTGCTCATCAGGACGCTTCGCCAGGGGCCAAGTATGTTATATGGACGCTCTCGATGGAAGTGCTGGCACCGATAATCCTACCTATACCCTCGGAATTTCATATCAAGCTTCTATCTCTGCGTGCGCTCTGGGATCAATACGCGCTTGGAGCACTCTGTCTCGAGCCTTGTCTAGCCTTGCGCTTTACCAGACTGTACACTCCCACCTTCCAGACTGCAGAAAGAAAGCAGCTTGCTGTAATTACCTAGTAAGCATTCTTGCCAGCATATGCTCTATAGCACAACTTGCCAACATAATACGGAGATTAGGCAAGGCCCTTCCGCGTTTCCCCAAACCAACGCATGTCGAATATCCGTTACGCACCGGCCCGAAGCCTTGGATTTCAATCAACCAAGCGATTAATAGGATACCAAAGAACCGGGACGACCACAACACCAGTGGCACGCGGCTTCGCACCTCGATACCGAATACGGGCGATGGGAATAGAGAAAGCCGTGGCTACTATGGCCACATGCAGGACTATATTCTTTGCAAAAACGTGGGAATGCCTCGAGTATAAAGCTTGGGAACCCTTGAAGACTCTTTGGGAGCTGGGAACAATCACCAGTTCCGCTCGGCAGAACGGCAGGGTATTCTGTAAGATACTGGATGTTCCTGCTCGATTGTTCCAGTGAGCTGGTACGACAGCTTTGAGATGGGTCAGAGGCTTCGTACAAACACGGATCCCTCAAGTATGTCGCGATGTTGACCCAGAGCTGTGAGACCGTTGCCCGTATTGGAGAAGACTTGGAGCCAACGAAAAGGGGATCAACTTTCTATCCTGAAACCTGGACAGAAGCTTTCCCACTCCGACGTCGTTACCTACAGAAGACCTCAATATTTATATTGAAAGTCCAAGGTCCTAGAGGACAAGGGTCAAGAGTCCATAATCGGGGACCAAACAGTCGGATACCCATGGGACATCCGTGCAGATGACATCCTACTTTACCGTGAATGGCATAATGGTGTTCTGGATCCACATCTCCTGCGAAGCATTGACACGAAAAAGGGCAAGAACGCAAAGGAGAATAACTTCATATCTCGAGACATGAAAGAATCTTTCCCACTCCAACACCGTTACCTACAGAATACCTCAATATGTGTATCAAGGTCCTATATGGCAAAAAATCCTGCAACTACACCAGGGATGAAAACCTCGTCAACGGCCAATGGTGGCCATTACGACGGCGTTTCTTGGTCCTCACCTCCTCCGACGAACGATACGAAGCAAGACGAAATCAGGAAATGGACAGGACCACTATGCGAGCGGACTAAGACAGCGAGCTCGTTTTCAGCCACCTCAAAGCCAGGAATGAGGACTTTCCTGAATAACTTTAGGAAAGTACCATAATGGTAGAGGGATTTTGGTGGTCTCTGGTGTGGGCTTGGAAAGTGAATTCGTTCTCAGCCACCTCAGCGGTGGTGGTCTCTGGTGCAGGCTCATATAGCGAGTTTGTTCTCAGCTACTTCAGCGATGGCGGTCGACACAACATCTTGACACATCGCAAGGGGATTCCGCTAGTCCTAAGGCAGTCTATTTACTCCTCGTCCGGTGGTTGATAGTAATGGACGGGCCGCTTTGTGATCTCTGATATGGGCTTGGACAGCGAATTCGTTCTCAGCCACCTCAGCGTGTTGGTTTCTGGCACGAACTCATGGTAGCTATCTCCTTTCTTTGTTGATTAGGTTGAGCTAAATTCCTGAACCAGGTCAAAAGAGATTCTTCGAACAGTTCGATACATCCTTAATGCTAGCGGCCAAGAATTGTCCATAATCGATTGATAGAAAGAGCTAGGAATCGGGTCACTGTCACCCTATACATACAAAGTCGAACTGCATCCCAGTGCTTTGTATTTTCGTATCCGAAAGTTAAGATATAGAGCATAGTGACGTTTTGTGACGATCGGCGACAGAATAGGTATATAGTAATAACAGAACAGATCTCCCAAGCCACTAGCAGTCCTTAGACTTGTTTTTTTTTCTTTTCTTACCAAGTGCTATGGTCCTGAGCAAGACCTTAAACTGCTTAACGAGTATCGGCGGTATTTGGTCATGAAAGGACCTCGCTGCCTCCCTTATGATACTCGCGGAATCGAACCAAGAACTGGAGCCAGATTGAGCATGGATTCTTCGGTCTCTAGCTTTCCGGAACATCATATGCGGGACTGAATCCCGAGAAGGTGTCTTTTTTCAAAAATTCAGGAACATTGGGTTTGCGCTGGGATCCGATAGGTATGCAATTGGACCTCCCTAGACTAGAAGAGAGAAAACATGGAGAACAGTGGCTAAAATCCTTGCTGAAGTGCAGATCCCGAATCAGCACCGTGGTTTGGATCACTAATTCCAGAAAATGCTTCCAGCTACCTTTCCTCATGCAGGCTTATCGATGTAGCCGACCTCGCTGTCAGCGACGAAGATTACTCAATTCCAGATACGCACGGACGCAGCCAAGAAGGAGGCAGGTTCGTCGCCGCTGAGATGCCGATAGTCTTACGGCTTGAAGACGCTGTGGCTAGGCGTCAGAATCGCGCACCAGAGGAGATCTATCAGCGATTGCGATCTGATGATAAGGACGACGAGTTGTGTTGGATCGTACAACTATATGAGGATGATCCAAGAGGCTACAACATCCAGGGCATGGAAACGAGAGCACTTCAAGACGTCCGTCGTCACAGACACATTATGCCGATAAATCGATCATACGGTGACTGAGTTTGGCGAGAAGACCTCGCAAAACAGAGCACTGAGATAGCAATGCCCCTACAGCTGTTCCTCGAGGCTCGCGACTAAGATATAAAGTCGTAATGCACATGGGATCTTGCGAGAGCTGGCCCCTCAAATCAAGAAAGGAAATTCCCTTGCAGCTGGGCAGCTTCTCTGCCACTCAACAGAACGGCCGTGATCTTGTATTGATGACCCCGATTCGACCGAGAGCGCACTTACAACACACACCACGGCCACCACATTCAAGGGTACATTGGCTCTCTTTGCTTTCGCGATTCATCGAATACATCGACTTTACAGGAATTACCTGTAATTCTAGCGAGGGTGCATCACTTCTCCTAACGTACATGGTCCTGAAGACCTCTCCTGGATCCAATGCAGCCCTAGGAAGCCGCTTGGCTTTCTTCGAGGATGCACAGGATAAAGTCCGATTGATGGTGGCAATTTTTGCTCCTCAGGCAACACTGATACCTTATTCAGCCCTATCCATAAGATCATCGAAGACATGTTATCTAGTCGTCTTACACTACCCTCAGGAGCTTACAATTCTTGGTGGAGAATAGTTGAGTTTGGTGATTGAGAAGCGAGGATTCTCGGCCATTGGAAACCTTCGAGACGACCAGAATCGGTCTTTGCAGCGGATGGTTGTCCAGAAAAATGACAACGCCCTGCCCTTCCGCGAACAAGGAGAATAGTTGAGTTTGGTGATTGAGAGGCTAAGCCTCTCGGCCATTGCAAACCTTCGAGACGACCAGAATCGGTCTTTGCAGCGGATGGTTGTCCAGAAAGATGACAACGCCCTGCCCTTCCGCGCACAAGATATTGAAGAAGCAGCATTACCGATGCGCTAAGCTTATGAAAGGAAATTTTACACAGACATTAGCAGCTAAGGCTCTCCGCCAAAGGACGATTGACTGAGAAGATGATAATGCTCCACCGTGTCGTGAGCCGGAGATTAAAGAAGCAACTTTACTGGTACTTGGCAAGCTTGCCGGAGCTTCTTGTGGATAGCAGCACCTTTGGCCGTGTGCGTGATGACAAGCGACGCCACACGTAGCGACCTTTTTCGACTTCGAGCCCCACGAGCCCGGATTTTCACTCGCCCTCCAGATCACGTTCTGGGGGCTGAAAGGGTTATGGAATTGGCTGGACTTCCGGTTCCACGTGCGCAACTTCGAAGCAGGCTTCTACACCCGTCTATCTCGTCATCAGGCTACCTCAGGTAGCCCATTCAACCGGGTCTCTCGCTTCTGGGCGTGTATGGACGCCGCGAAGAAGGATGCATTGAGCGTTGGACGAGTGATGCCACAACGAAGCCTGAGCCAGCTGTAACGAATAAAAATCCGTATGCTGGACTGACAGCAAGTAAAAAGAGAAAGCATCCCCACAATGCAACTTCATCCGCAACGCAAGTCGAAGAGGAGCTATTCCTCTCTCAAGACGAAGACGACGAGGATGACTTCAATGACTCCGCTCCTCGCATGTTCTAGCCATTAACAGACAACAACGCAGAGCCAGGCACGTTCGTTTGCACCGGCAAAGAAGCCTGATTCTAGTATTTAAGAATTAAACAACGAAGTGAGTAACGAAACTCATAAAATTGTTTTATACTTCTAGAAAATTTCCGTTGAAACTCGTATCACCAATAACACTGAGAATTGGTACGACACCATTGATACGGGGTAGGGAACGCCATGTCCGCAACAGTCGGAGGTGCTCTCTTCTGAGCGGCATTAAATGCTGGATACGCCCGGTGTAGCGTGTGCAAGTCATGTTTAGTAGCCCGGATTTCCGACGCATGTCGAGAGTCTTCGGATGGATTTTAGCGTCCTCTTGGTTTTAAGACGGGATCGAGAGTTTAGAACGGCGGGATAGTAAGATAAGAGAGCAAACTTCTGGCATCTAAATCCGTTGCAGTTACGAAGGTGGTTCTGCAGGACAAGATGTTCTGCAGGACAAGATCACCCCCATCAGTGTCTACACGATTGAGCTGAAAGACGCGGAGCTGGAGATCAATCCCCTCAAAGTCTACACCCGGATGATAAAATTGAGGATGCTGTCCGGAAGGCTCACATCTGCTGATGCTTTGCTCTTGGTACTCTCCTAAAGGGAGATCTTGAACAAACCGACCTCAATCCATCCGAGGGCTTAATTAGCGGGACGCACATTGCTGACACACTATCGCGGAGTACCCTGGCCTGTAGGGTATGGTATGTTAAGCCCTGAGATTCTGGTTCAGAGTCTTAATGCAGACGATATTCTGTCGCCCTGAGATACTGGCTTTTCATGTGTCGACTTTTCGAACCTAAACGATATTCTGTCGCCCTGAGATACTAGCTTTTCATGTGTGGATTTCTCAAATCTCAACAGCTGGGCGAAAAATTTCGCCAAGATGGCTCAATCATTGGTTCGCGCTCGAATCCCGCTCAGGTCATGACTATGTTCCAGAACCCCTTGGATCTTGAAGTAGATAGTTGCCTCTATTCTAGAAGCTCGTCTCGGTTGAGCAATCCGGTGTCGTACCCGTATATTGGTGAAAGCAGAAGATAGCACCGTACAAACAAGCATACGGGTTAGACTCAGACCCCAAGTCATGCCATGATCTATGCGTGGTGGGTTGAAACCGAAGCAATGATGGATATGCTGAGGTTTCGTGGACAGATATTAGAGCCGCATTTCCCAAAAATTGGCTGGGAAGCATTCACTGCGACGGCAGGCTTTGTTCTTCCCAGTGCAAGCTTACTATACTATAGTCACGAAGTGACCAATCCCTTCTGCCAAGACAGGAAAGAAGTGTGGCGCTGATGATGGCCGATGGAGATGCCACCTTTGGCTACGGCTAGGCAGGTCGGAGGCTCGGGAGCAACTTGGTCCGAGAAAGAAGACCAAGGTTGAAAGGGAGGAACGTGGAGGATGTAAAGGCTAGCACTTCACGGAGTACGTTGCCACTAGATCGAATCCGGCTTTAAAAGAGCTTGACATGTAGCGTGCCGTCAAAAGCCATGCTGAGATTGCACGGAAGGCAAGAGTCCGACAAGATGGGCTTCAAGACGATGCAGACGACAACCTTGATTGTGAGCCTGATGCTGACGAAACGCATCCCCCCCTTCAACTCCAAGGAAGGACGTTGCCAAGCTAAAAAGCATCGAGGAAGAAGACGACGATGCAACACCAACCCAAGTGTTTCCGGAGAAGCGTGCACCCAAGCCGAAGGTAAAAATAAGAGATGAAGAACTTCCCAAGGTTGAAGAGGCAAATATAGGCAGAGCGACTCGGAACAGCTTGCTAGACCACACTCAGCATGGAGGAAGGGAGCGGCTAAGCGCTCCTTGCCCATAAAGCAAATGAGCTGCAAGAAGGGGGCAAAACAGGCCCACCTTGCCTTTAGGGCCAATTAATACTGCGGGCCGTCTCCCCAGTTATGGACGACTGCAAGCCTTCAACCAAGCTCACTTCATGTGGCGTCGTTGACACTCTCACTGATTTTAAGGCCACTTCAGCAGCATTAATATGCTAAGTTTTAGTGAGTTCGAACAGTGGTATCCATTCACAACCACCCAGCGTACGCTGGCGCGGTCCAAAGAAGCGAATCCCAGAACCGGAACTTCGTGCTCGGAAGCGGTATGTGAGGGCTGGAATTATAATGGGCAGTTGATCGAAAGGGTAGGCCAGTCGCATTCAGTGCTCTAGCAATTGCCTTGGTGGCTGCTGTTGGTTGACGAATCGGCCAAAATGTGAACACATTTTGGAACAATTCTATTCAGGTATGTATAGCATATTTCAACAGCTGCGCATCCCGTTGGAATATTGGCAGCTCAGACTAAGAGCTGCCATCGAGCGAGTCCTGATTGCTGTGCAAGGCCAAGATCCGCAGATCAACTCGGCACCGAAGATTTGGGCTCACCACCGAGCTTGGTGAAACCCTTCCCTGATTGTACGCTATGTGGGTTGTTGGCCTAGGTGGCTTTAGAGCCACTCAGACAAAGAGTCCGGCGAAGAAAGCGAGTATTCCAGCTAAGAAGGCCTTTGGGCATCAGACAAACTCCTTCTTACTCGAGGGAACCAGACGAGTTACAGGACCTAGCAGCGGGGTCTAAACAGAAGCCCAAGGTAGAGAGCAATGCTGGCGTCAAAGAGTTGATGGGGAGAGTGGTGGGAGTTCGATTACCATGTGGGTGGTTTATAGGGACAAGAAGGTAGCATGGAACAAATATATAAGAGTCAATTAACAGAGATTCTTGAGTGTGAAAACATGATCCCGTGACTATCAGAGCCATGTCTGCACAATAGTTTGAGACGGGAGACCTACCGATGAGCTTCTAGGAGCGGTATCGATGCGGCTCTTTAGGGTTCTTTGATGGCGGTGAGAGATCACCTCCAAACTCCATTTGTTAGTACTGACACTTAGAAAGTTTGCGATGTACCAGGCCTTTGATGATTGAGGAAGGAGCTTGGATATCAATATGCACTTTTGGCAGCTAGGTGGTCTGGAGGTATCGGAAGCCTTGCCACTTTTTAATGTCTGAAGAGGATGGCGAACAGCGTAAGTGCCCCATGCTCTCACTTCGTTATTGCTGAAGCGTCTTTTTCTCTTTTTCATCTGCTCAATTTCTTTGATGTTAGCCGGGACTTTGGATAATGGGAGTTGCATTGCTGGGTCTATTGTATCTAGCTAAGCTCTTTCTATGTATTCTTTCCTGGATATGGTCTGTTCCTGAAGTTCGTAGGTGGTGTTGATTGTCCGGACGTCTAGGAGGAGATGCAGCAATAGAGCAATGGGTTTTGATTTTGGATGGTGGGCAGCGAGCGCGAAATGGACTGTTTTCTAAGCAATGATTTCGGTTTCTCTGGTAGCGTATTGAGCAATGGTTCCGCCTGGTCTTGCCGTTCTGGAAATGTTAGCTCCTCTCCGAACGATGCTGACTGTTGCCACAGGCTCTGGCATTAGCAATGAGTAGCTATGGGCTTGTACATACCTCACGTCCATTGCCACTCCCATGGCCCATGTTCCACTCCTTCGTCGCTTTGCATGCATATTTCCAACCGCCTGGCAAGCTCCTTGTCTATATAGCCATACACGCGCGCTCTCCTTACCCGTCTGATCTCAGTATAAGGCTCCAGGAGCCAGGTTCCAAACTCCCCATCTATGGTCTGAAAGACATGTACCTCGAGGTCATCCATGCCAGAGAAAGCTTCCTTGAGCTGTCTGGGGCTATGATATGGACCGGAATTGAGGCATACTTCCATGTGGAATCGTCGGACCTTCGAAATGATGTGTGGGTGGTCTATCTCGGTACGCGTCATCGCCGGCATTATTGACTTGGTGAGGAAGGAAGGGTGGGTGTGGAAAAAGTTCTCTCCGTATAGTATCGAGGAACCTTCTTCGAAGGTCCTTTTGCATGCGAGCAAGAGTTTTGGTACGAGGTCAAGTGTATAAGGAAGGCGGGGGCGGTCCGGGGCGTAGTAGGAGGCGCTGGACTTTTTATAAGTGAGGACGTGGCGGTAGATGATGTTACGGATTTCCCCCGGGAGGTCTAAGAACCGGAAGGGCGTCGGTGGGGTGGGGCGGAGGTGGAGAAGGTGCTTGAATTTGGCTAGGAGCTTCCTGAGCCGATTTTTGGTGAGCTTGGCCATCGTTTTGTTGACAGGTAGGGAAAGGAGGGACGTTTGGAAGAGTATTCCGACGTGGAAGATGTTAAGGAGACGAAGTGAGAAGGTGGTAAGGTAAGGTAAGGTACGATAATCAAAGTACGACCAAGGCAAAGCTCTCGATACGTTGGAGTTTAAGGTGAGTAAGAGCTTGATGGTGCTGTCGTCAACAAGGACCTTAAGGAAGAGAGGGAAGAAGGAGGTTTAAAGATCGAGGTAAGCCAAGCGAGCTCGCACTTGGACGTCCAGGGGCTAATGAATCCGAAAGATCACTTCGCTCAGAGCTTCAACTAAGGGAAAAGAAGTCCTTACAGTTGTGCTTGGGTCTCAACTAAGATATCTAGAAGATGGAGCAAGAGCTAGAAAGATTGCAGTGAGTTGATCCCGCCATGCGTTTAGGAGGTTTTCAAGTCAACATAGGGAGCGTGAGCCTCCAAAGCATCGCTGATAGTGAACGAAGGGTGTGTTAAGGACCTCAGCGTCGAGCTAGGAGAAAGGTAAACATCACAACGAACAAGGGGCGTCGTCGCCATGAGTACGGTTGTGTCAAACCCCGGAGGGTTCAGCGCATGAGATCTACGACGAATAGCACCGCCTAGAAATCGGTTTACGTGTCGGACAAAGACAAGAGCATATCAATTAATTGCACGACTCGCTCAAATTAAGTATAAGATCAATTTCGCAGTGTTCAGAACCTCCCTGAGGAATGCGAGCTGGAACGGCGGACAAGAGGGAAAAAAATCTGTGTCCTGAATTTCCAGATGAATATCGGCTGCAGCTATTCGGACGGGGATGAGCCGTCACATTCACGCCTTACGAGGCGAATTCTACACGTGATCTGCGCTAATCACGCCTAATTAGGCGTCGTGTCGTGATTTAGACGCGAAACTCACATTTTTCAGGGGGGAATTGGTATTGGCTTGGGAATTCGGGATGAGGGTGTGTTGGGCGGCGAAGAGGCTTTTGTTGTTTAAGGTGATGTGCATGGGGATTTGGTGAGCTGGGATATTAATGTGTTGATGCTGAGGGGACACTCTGACACAGGTGGGAAATTGCCTCTGGGCAAGGGTATAGGAATGCTCTACGAACAAGATACGGATTACCCTGTGACTTAATCGTAGAACACGTGTGGTTGTGGTACGGGTTGCTCTGTGCTTGGAGTACGCGATACTCGCTGGAGAGCAGATCGAGCACTATGTGAGTAGGTTATGAATTAGTCTATAAATAAAACATTGAGTAATTTTTTTGATCATGACCTGGATCGTTGTGAAATCCAAGAATGCATCTACCGAAATATTTGTGACAAGAACAGTACTCTCCGTCAATCTAGATAAATACAACTCAGGTTCAGGTATCCAAATCAGAAATCTAACATGCATAAACCCAAGAAGGCCCACATAAACCAACAAACTCCAATGTCTATGAATGAAGCAAAGCGAACACACAAACCAGATAGTTCACCCCAAGGCATCCCAACATAACGCTACCCACAATTCTCAATCCCCCTTTCCCAGTCTCCACCCTCTATGCACCCCATTGGCCAACAGCCAGCGGAACTTCAGCTTCTGCAACAACGTTCTCCCACTTGCTGCCACACGGCGCACCCTCAGGTCCCATATCCTGAAATTCATGTCTCATATACAACCAATCCCTCAGAGCCGTTAACTCCCCTTCAAACAAACTTCGTACACTCGGAGTCACAACTTCTGAGAAGTCACGGATATCTTTACTTCCCCACTGCGTATTGTTGGGAACACAACTGTTGTACAGCTCTTCCAGTTCAAGCAGTACCTCTTTCATATCGATCTGGGCCAGGCGTGCCGGGTTGTCGTGAGGTTTCGGCGCGTGGTGGAGCTCGAGTATCGCAGATATGTGGTCAAGGCGTTGGTTGAATTCCTGACGACCTATGAAGTCATCGATGGGTGAGTTTGCGCCTGGTGTTTGGCTCAAGGCTCGACGGAAGCCGTTCACTGTATCCACAAGGTCTTGATACATCTCCCGCATGGTTGATGTCTTTGCTGGGACCCCTTCCTTTGGAAGGCCATTGCCCTTGACAATGCTCTCTATATCCGAAAGGTATTGGATCGTTGTCTCTTCTGTGGTGATTTGAGATGAGCTGTGGATCTCAAAGGTACCTGACACCCGAAGCTCCTTAAGCGGGCGAAATATGTCTCGATGGAACTTTTCGTTATGCGAGAGGTGTAGCCCGGCGCATGGAATAGTGATGTACATATTCTCCAGTAGCACGTTGCTAGCTAGTAAGGTCATACAGAGTCTTCGAACATGACTCTGTATCTGCCGCATGTCGAACTCTGTCATGCTCTCATCTGGATTTTGACATATTTCTACATGTAAGTTCCTTGTAAGCGAAAAGTTCCTATGGAAAATTGGAGGCTGCGAATTAGGGTACCAAGTAAGATCTGGCCAGATGTTTACAAGGAACTCATTCTGGGCGTAGAGGTAGGCAAGACCTTCCTCGTAGGTCTTGCGACATGTCGACAGGATGGCAGGATAAAGAGCTTTTTGCCGTGGCTTGCTGCGGTCCTTTTCGAGTTGCATTCTCTGCAAGTGACTTCGAGGATCTACCAGTACCTGGGGATAAATCATGTTTCTAACCTCCCCTGGAAGGCTTAAAAAGGAGACTGATGAGCGACGTCTGGAGTTTCTGGTATTCAAGTTTTCGGTAGGAGAGGGCAAGACAAGTTGCCCATGCTGAATCTTAAAACCGATAGAAAGCATGTTTTCTGACAGCGGAGAGTATAGGCGTTGACGTCGGGTACCTTTTGCAGTAGTAAGTAATTGAACGAACAGACGCTAGGTATGGAAAGCAGAGATCTCTATCTGGTAGAATTTGAAACGGTCAGCGTAAGTGCTCAATGAAGCAAGTACACAGGAGGATTCTCGAGGAGAGGAAGTCTTCTGAGTGCGGAGACTCCTTCTTCTAAGCCAATTTACTAAGCTGAGCAAGTTTACCTTGGTCGAGACCGGTAACGGTATAGATGCGTCAAAAGATACTTGTATGAGGATAGCGAAAGCAAGGTTTGCTAAAGATCTTGCGACAAAGTGCAAGTAGGAGAATTACTACAGAGTCAGAGAGTTGGTGATTCTTTGCCCTATTAATACAGAATGTATGAGCAATGCCAATGAATCTGTATTTGGAATGGTTGCCATGAAACTATCAGACGTTTCACCAGTGATGAATCTTGGCACTTGAGTCTCCTTGCTAAGCAGGGATGTGTTGGAGAGCAAAAGTTCATTAGCAATGTAATGATGGCAAACATTTTCGAAAGGTGTTGAATAAAATGTTGTTCTGCGAAAAAGTGCGAGGGCTTGCCCAAACCATCATGAGTCAAGGGAGCATTGTCGCAAGCGAGGACATCTGTAGGCCATAGATAAAATAGTCTGCAAAAGAGCATTGGATCCATGGATGCAAGTCACCTTTTCAATCGACTGGATTCATCAGAAGCGGAAAAGTTCCATGCCAGGTTTAGTAGGTTGTCCACTACCGTAGCTTGGAGTCGACCCATGGTTGAGATACCGCGCTCTCTCTATCATCGTAAAATCGTCGGCGACTCGTCCGAGAGGTTTCCACACATAGAATCTTGAGAACGTCCTGTAAACACGTCGACGAGGTATATAAAGAGGACGGATGTTCATTAATCATGAATGCAGGTATTTATGGACAGTCTTTTGCAAAACCAAGTGAGCTCTTTGCTTTGCACGCCATGTCCGGCATGGAGCTGATTTTAGAATTAGTCGGTTTCATTACCAGTGTATCACTCCTTGCTGCTTCGTTTCTACGCATCTCACATGAAGTATAGAAAGTAATAATCGATCCGATAGTAGGCTTATGCCAGGTAACTATAGACGTTGCGACTCCCTTCGCTCTCTACCCGCTCCATATAGTCCTTGTCAATCAATCTATGCCTAGTCAGATTTCGCGTTATCAGAGGAAGGCTTGAGCAGCACTTTACTTACTTCTCGATGTTTTTCTTAATATCCGCAGGATCTAGAACGCCTCTACTTTTGGTAGCTGCGATAACCTCGGAGACAAGTTCTGCATGTGTGATTGTCTTTCGAGTTTTCATAATGCGAACAATAGCAGCTTGCGTTTCGTAATTCCGATCTGCGGCAACACGCTCGTGGGTCTCTTTGTTCTCTTCTACAGTCTCCTTTGCTTGGATCTGATTAATCTTGATCCGATATTTGGGATCAGAAAAGTTGAGGTTGACACTGAAAGTGTCGCTCTCATTAACATCTTTACCCTTTGGGGTCTTACTTAGCACTCGGTACTTGGCGCATGCTAGGGACTGCAACGTTCTCTTGAGTTCGGCATCATCTAGTGCTGGTCAGTAAGTCTTTATAGTGCTTGCACCGCAAGTTGTCTACTGACCAAGGTTGGTTGCCGCACGGATATCGACGTATGCTACTTGTTCATTTGGCGGTATCTCATTGAAGAGTAACAGCACTATGGCTTGGAATGAGCTGACCACGATCTCCTTTTTGCCTCTTGAGAAAGCTGCTTTTAGTTGGCAATGTGCCAAGGCATGCTTCCAGGTCAATTTTCTTCCAGAATGCTTCATTTTGTAATGTTGCTCAAAACTAGCGGTTGCCTTTTGGATATTCCTGGGGATTTCTATGGCAACGTCGGGGTAGAACGGCCAAGCTGAGGCAGAAAGTACGCTCACGTTTAGATCCACAGAGCTCTTGATCTGGCGTTCCTCCAGCATCGATTTATATGACGTGATCTCTTCTCTGGCCAACTCCATATCTTTGAACATTTGCTCCAGATTATGAGTGAAACCGGCTCCGCATTCTGACCTGAGGTTAGTCATAAGGATAGAATTAAGATGGTTGACAAACCGGATTTTAACCGAGTAAGCATGCTCTTCTCTGCGTCAGCGCTAGCACTTCTTTGTAAGAGCAGACGTCGCGCAAGGTCACGTTTGTAGAAAGCTTCAAAGACAGCTTTTCCATGAACAAAGCGAAATAAACTCAAAACTTGATCAAGTTGTTTCGTGATTTCCGTGTCCTCGTCGTCGCTTGACGCGTCCTGGTATTCATCTACGGTTCCTTGCATAGGATTACTCGCCGAAGATAAAGTCGTTGGTATCACCTTCGCTCCTCCTTTCAGAATCATGTCAACGTATTTGGCTATCATCTCGCCGGGTTTCGGATTGTCTGTACCCCAAGTCATGTTGGTTCTCTTGCTCTTGTTAATAAACGTTTCGAATGCTTCGCGCAAAGTATGACCGAGTCCTTCGTGCTTCTCAAACGAGTGCTCCCATATGAGATCAAGCCTCTTCTTGAATTCCAACAATCTGATAACCATGTCTCCCTCGCGCTCTTCGTCAAACACAATGCCGGACCCTGTTTCAACGATGAACGTTTCGAAAGGATGCTTTAACTTTTCTTCCAGATGTTTGCGCGTTAAAAGGGCATATAATAGTCTCAAAGAGTCTGCAGTATCCTGTTCCAATAGCTTTAAAACGTCCTTCATGTTAAGAAGCCGTTCCTGACGCTTATCTATAAGGATGTCTTCAAGATGTTCCTCTATGGTTGTCCTTGTTGCTGAGTCTAGGCCGAATGTCACACATCGCCGACTCTCACGATCTATGAGCTTGTGGCATGCCACCACATAGTCCGCTAGACTTCTGGTAGTAACTTCTTGCTGAGCCCAGGAACGGAAATACTCCACCGAGTCGTCTATGAAAATGCATTCGAAGTGTTTGGTGTAGACAGTAAGTCGATGAAACATTTTTATAGCATTTCGAAGCAGAACTTCACCGTCGGGGTCCAATTTCTCTTGCCTGTCAATACCCACAATATCACAAGCCCCTTGCAATATACGAGACCTGACTGTCTCATTCGAAAGTATGTGTAGACGAAATTCGGTGACCGCCATATCCTCAATCGATGGCAATAATGGTGAATGCAGGAGATAGGAACGGTCCAAGTAGAAGAATATCGAGCGTACAGTAGCCTGGGTAATTTAGCAAGTATCTACCCGTCAGGACGTCAAGGCTTACCAGCTGCGCAGTCCATGCGGACCAAGCTTCGACCACTGTTCGTAGAACATCCACACTGTTGCCCGTACTTGTAGCTGCCATCAATGGCTGTTCCATACGTGCAGAAACTTGCTTGCACTTGTCACAAAGCTTCGTGTATAAAGATGGAGCTCGGCCCTGCCGACATAGGATCTCCACGCCTCTATAAAGCTCTTCCATTGAATATGGGACCTTTTCATTAGCGAAAATTGCCGAGAGCGCAGCATCCAGTTGATCCCACACATGATTGTAGTATTGGTCCGGATCAGTTCTTGGAGTCTTCCTCAGGTTCTTAACGACAAGCTTCTTCAACCCGGCCTGAGGTGTTGTGTTCTTGGGCCGAATCACTCCGTTAGGTTTGCTTCGGATTGCCGAGGGTTTGGGAGGGCTTTCATCGTCGGAAATCTCTATGATTTCGGACTTCTTCGCATTGGCGGTAGGGAAGCTGCTATACATTTGCTCTCGTTGCATGGTACGAGGTGGCGGTGCTGCGTTATCTGAAGCTGAGGATAATTGATCACGTTTTAAACGTTTGTTTGGAGAAGATTTTAGAGGATCCTCCGCCTCTTGACGGGTGAGCTTGCGTTTGGATGTTGCAAAGAGCTCCGAGATTGTGTGTTGGGCCCTCTGATCGTTATTGGCCTTCGGAGTGCTTCGATCTTTCGGCTTCTCTCCTCTATGCTCGACGGAAGGCTTCGAACCGAGCATCAGACCATGATATGATATGGTATAAGGTGGGATGATGCTTCAGCACGGATATGGATTACCTGAAATGCCTTTAGACAATTGGAGTGACGCGAAGATAGCTATCGCATCGGGCATATCGGACTTTACACTTCTACGCTAAGCATGGTGTAGAAATATCATACTTACGAGTATAATATTTGCTACCATAACAAATCAAGGATGAAACCTGTTTAGACGTACAAAGTTGGAGTGTGTGACAGTATCGAATGCGCTGATCTCTAAGAATCAGGAAGTATCTCAACCAACGCTCAATGTGGTGCCAGCCCCTTTTATCGTCTAAGCCTGTTTCCAACTACTTTTCTAATCCTAATAGCAAGGCAAGACTTGGGCTTTGCGGACTCCAATGCTGGTATAAATTTCTGAATGTACGACACTGTACGAAGTTAGTTGGCAAGAGTCACGTCCAGCATTTTGGCAGTTCTGGCAGCCTTTCCCTCCACTTAGATCGCCACTACACCTTTTCTTCATCTTACGACAGCGATCACACTACAATGTAGAGTGTTAGCCCCGCTTACGATTTCAAGGCAACGCAACAGCCATGATACGAATAGGCCAGAACGTAGGTTAGGACAGTCTTCGGCTCTCCCTCCGAATTATCGTCTGCTCGTAAAGTATTGTAGTCAGGTGGAGAAAGCGCCTGGATGTATTGGGTCTCTTGAACTGATCCTAGAAAATTGGGAGTCTAAGTTCCTCTCTAGGTCTTGCCCATTCTCAGAGATTCAGATCTCATAGACAACCGGGGATGGATATCAGAAGCAGGGTTGAATATGCAGGCGCCACATGCATCAGATCCAGGTTAGATAATCCTAGCTTCCGCCGCAACAGCCAGTTGAGATGTTTCCTGTAGATGCTGAGGAGACGGTCGTCTCCCAAACTGATAGAAAGAAGAACCCTCCTTTCTTTCGACGTAGGATGTGAGCCTTGCAGGCGTGCCAAAGGGCTCATCCGAACCCATTGACGTGCAATCTGGAATCTCTTCGGTAGACGCC
>JAABUW010000839.1_pt1 | contig 56608 bp, 2 predicted proteins | sample 5560081 | NCBI WGS metagenome assembly JAABUW01 (sample SAMN10711882, study PRJNA513363) | rock metagenome | isolation source: Antarctica rocks | place: Antarctica: Victoria Land, Knobhead sud | reverse complement strand
GTATCTATGGCAGCAGTAATGGCCATGTATGCGCGTATATCTATAGTAGTAGTAATGGCCATGTAAACAAATAATCCTGAGCGGCCCTGAGAATATTAAGCCGGTATTGAGAATCCTAAATAATCCTGAGCGAGCCTAAGCGGGCCTGAGAATTCTTACCTAGCTCTAAGCTATTTTAGCGCTCGCGAGCGGGCCTAAGCGCTCCGAGCAAACCAGGATTCTCAGAGTCGCTTGCACTTTTGTAGATGAATAGCCCCGTATTCCCTTTATTTTGGGGTCGTTATAATAGGTTATAAGGGCTAAAACCATGATTTATAGAGGCTAAGTTATAGGCCTAAGTAATAATTAGTAGGGGCTAAGCTATAAGGCTAAGTTATATCGATAGGGGCTAAGCTATAGGGCTAAGCCACGTCGGTAGGGGCTAAGGGAGTAAAATTCCGTTTTTTAATAAAATACGGTATTTTAAATTTTTTATCTGATAGCTAACCTATATACGCTAAATTTAGGTAGTAACTAGGTCGGAGTATTAATAAGCGATATAAATATTATAAAAAAATTATTAGAAATAGTCGGATACTATAGGGTTTATGGGGAAGCGATTATTAAGAGTATAAAGACCGCCTAGGATACTACGGGGACCGCGTTAAATACTATAGGTATAACGATATATAATTATAACGGATATTTAAGGGATGTTCTAATAATATATATATTTATTAATAAGGGTTATAGGAGGGCTAAATAAGAACGATAAATTATAAGGCGATTTTATCGTCGCCGCGTATAGCCTAAAACGTGCCTAGAGCGAGTTAGGATATACCGCTATACGTACGGACGCGATTTAGCTGAAATTTAGAGAGTATACTTTATAAAGGCCTTAGATAAGGCCTTAAAGATTTAACGGTAATTTATAGGGTAGTTATTAATTAGTATTAAATCATATATTAATTTTTAATTTACGGGGAAGGCGCTAAGTATGCGTTAAACTTTAAATACGGCTTTTTAAGTACGCCCGTAGAGTCGTATTTTAGTATATAAAGATTTAAAAATCCTTTTATAAGAGTATTAATAGGTTTTTATATAAATTATTAAAGGCCTAAAGTAACCCGAAAGATATCGAACTTAATTTTAGGAAGGGCTTTAATAAGCTTATTAATAATTTAATCTATTATAGGGATATAACGGAATTTAATTTCGCTTAATACGATCTTTTCGCGTTAGAAATAGTATTACAAATCGATATATTTAGTACGACCGTAATCTTAGGGGTTTTTAGCTAGGGTTATAATACCCTAGTTATTATAAAAAATAACTATAATAAGCGCGAAGTATATAGGTATCGCTGAAAAGGTAATAAATATATACGGTATATTAGCGAGTAGTATTAGTATATAGTCTTTAGATTTCCCCCTAGTATAGGGTATAGGGGTAATAAATATTAATTATTTTAATAACTTTTTAAGCTAAATAGCTTCCTTAATAGTTTATATTTAACTAGTATATTCGGCTTTATAAAATAATAATATAACGGTTAATTAGCGCTTAGATTACTAGTTAATAATTATATTACTAAGATTAAATATATAGCTAGAGGTAAAGTGTCGCGTATTATAGTCGCTAGCCTAATTAGTATTAATATAGCCCTCTAATAAGGCGAGTTAACCCTAGAATATAGACTTTAGGTATAATATACCGCGTAGGTAATGGAATATACATTTAACTATAATTTAATAAATCTTATTAAGGTTAGAAGTATAGCGGCTTATTATTAATACCGCGAAGGCGATATTAGGCCGTATATTTATTATTATATATGTAAGTGATCCGATAGTTAATTAGTATATAGTTAAAGAGGTAGGTTTAACCTAATAACTTTTATCCATAGAGATAAATCTAATTATTAGGTTTATTAGAACTCCTATAGCTTTTGCTTTAGTATTTTATATATTATAATCTTTAAATACCCTTTCTAGGTAAGCCTCCTGGCTAAAGGATAACGTATAATTAAAGCGATCGCGCGCGACTTTAAGGCCTAAATAATAAGTAATAGGCCCGAGATTAATTATTTTATATTTATCGTTTAGTTATTATTTAAACTAAGTAATAGCGGCCTTCCTAGTACTAGTAATTAATATATTATTAATATATAGGGTAATGATTAGCTAGGTACTATAATTAAGGAAGATACTAAAATCCGTATTTAAAGGTATAAATCCTAACTTAGCGAGGAAGGTAATAAAAGTAGTATATTATATACAAGGGGATTACTCAAGCCTATATAGGGTACGTTTTAGTAGGTATATATAACCTAAACTAATATTAAAACTAGTAGGTTATTCGATATAGATTTTATTATTATCGATCTCGCTATAGAGAAACGTAGTTTATACGTCTATTTATTCGAGCTCTAGGTCGAACGCCGTAATAATAACGAATAATATTTTATAGTTTATAGGCTTTATTATAGAGGTAAATATCTCGTTAAAATCGATTCTTTAGTATTATTTAAAACTACGTATTATTTAGCGGGCTTTATAGCGAGTAACTTTACTAATAATATTATATTTAATTTTATAAACCTATTTACCGCGAAGGATTTTTCGATTATAGGGTAGGTTAGTTAGTATTTAGGTACTATTAATTAAGAGTAAATTAATTTCGGCCTTTATTCCGAGTTATTAATATATTTTATTTAGGGTATTAACTATAACTTCCTTATACGTCTTAGGCTCGTATAATTTATATAATAATATCTTAACTAATAGTATTATTAGGTCGGGGGAGAAGGTAGGTTTATATAATTCTAGATACCTATTAAATACCCTTATTAATATTACGGGCGTGGCGGAGGCGGGGGAATATTAGGCCGGATTTATATCGTCTAATAAATTAAAGCTTAAGGACTCTAGTATTATCGCTCGCGATAATACGTCGTTTATAAATAGTAGCGGCTATAGCGCCTATAGGCTAGGGCTAAATATATTAGCTCTTAATTTTAATAGCGAGATAATACGTTTAATAAATCGCTATAAGGGGGCTATAATAAATTTAAAGTTACTATTATTATATCCGTAGTCGTCGATATTTGATTTTATATTAATAGGAGGTTTATATAAGCTTAAAGTACTTTTATATTTTATTATAATATCGCCCCCTTAACGGGGAATTATTCTAGAGATCTTATTAGCTAGCGGTACCTATATTATAATATATTTATCTCTAGTATAGCGCTCCTCGGTCTATTAAATCTAGGTAAAGTAAAGTATTTTACCCGTAAATATTAATATTCGATAAAAATAATTACCTTTATACCTAATAAAGGCGCCCTTAATATTACGTTAAGTAAATTTCTACTAGTTTTTACCTATAATATAACGATCCTAATATAGGCCGATTTAATTAATATTACGTAAATACGATAGTTTAGGACGTATTCTAGTAGAGCCTTTATAAGGCGTAATATTTATTATAACGATAAAAGACCGATTTCGGAGCTAGTTTATAATCGAGATAAGTTCTAGAATTAATATCTTATTAAGGTTATTATTATCTAGTAGGGCGTATACCTTCTAAAATAAGATTTAGTTAACGCGTTTTAATATATTATTTATTTAAGGGTTCCTAGGGATAGAGTAACTCTAGACGATATTATATTCGTACTAGTAATCGGCGAATATCTTATTAATATATATAGGATCTTTATCGGTATAGAGGTAATGGATATAGTAGTCGTTATATTCTTTAATGAACCTATAGTTATAAAAGGCGCTAAATATATTTATTTTATTAGGTATAAAGTAGTAGTAGCTATATTTAAGTTTATTATTAATATAGGTAATTATAAAGCCGAAGTTATAGGCCCTAAGATTAATAATATTATTATAAATAACGTTATATTCGAAACGGCCCTTTCGTAGGCTATGTTTATACGAATAAGTATATATCTTTATAACGTTATAGGTCTTATAGCCGTTATCGCCCTTAACCTTCGATAAGTCGATACCGTTAGTTATTTTAAATAATTATACTACGTTATTTTTCCTCAAATAACCGAGTCTCTCGTATTATTAGGTTAGGGCTTTAGCGTTAATTATAGCTAGTATTAACTACTACTAATTTATATATAGAACATAGAGGTTATAGTCTTATAGGATTATAATAATTCCTTTAGATCCGATAGAGATCCCCCTAGAAATAAAGCCTAGGGGGTAACTAGCTTATTAAAGCTTAACGTAGGAAATAAAGTTAGAACCGCTATTAGGAATATATATAATATTATTAACCTCGAGGTATTATATATTTTTATCGCCTAAATATAGTAGCCGAATAATATTATTATTATATAATATTAGGCCGCCCTTAAAGTTATTAATACTATCGGCGCCCTTAAGCTTATCGTATTCTATAAAAATAAAGCGATCGTAGTTAATATAAACGGTAATACCGGTATTTAAGACCTAAAGTTTAGAAATATTAATTATAATACCTACGAGGGCGTAGTAGTATTTTATATTTCTTAAATTAGAATTACCTTCGGTATTAGACCTCTAGTATTTATTTGATTTATCGGATTTATCGTCTTTACTCTTATTATTTTGGCTTTTATTATTATCGCTATTATTTTTTATAATAGTATTATTATTATCTTTACTGCCGCCTTTACCGCGGCTACCTCGACCGCGCCGGCTACGGTCGCGTTAATTATTATAATTAAGATTATTATACTAGGGCTTACTATAGATAGTATAGTAGTATACCCGCCTAATAAAGTTAATATAATAGGGGTACGATCGAATAGTTTCTTCCTAATTAGGCCCTTAGATACGCTATAGTGTTAAAGTACGTATAATAAATATTAGTTAATTATAACTAATACTACTAGCCTATAAATATAGTATATTACGGAAGCGAGAGATCGCTATATTTAGGGTAGTCTTAATAGTGCCGTTAATATTAAAAGGGTCGTAGTCTTTAGCGAATATTTTATAATAACGTTAATAATTAGAGCTAAGGTTACGATAGAATTATTAGATTATTAGATTATTATTAAATTTAAGGTAGTTAAAGTTATAGAGCTCGTTATAAACCTCCTAAAATTTACTAGCGTAGTCGCTAGGATTATTATACTAACTAATAATAAATTAATTAAATTTAGTTAGTACCTTATATAGGTAGCCGGAGCTACGAGGTTTAAATTCGTTTATAATAGTCGTCTAGGCTATAATAACGATCTTATTATTCTTAATTTTAGCGTAGGTTATAGGGGCGATAATACAACGGAGGATATTATAAATTATCTTATTATTAGTGAACTATTAATACGTAGTATCGATATTATAGTTAGGTTTACCTACGTCTAGTTCTAGGGCTATAATAAATAAATCTTCGAAATATTCCTATAAATTCATTACGTTAAAATTATTACGTATATCCTACTTCTATTTAATAAAGCCTTCTATTAAATTTAAAGTTTCAATTTTAATAAATACCTAAATAGCCTTTACGAATACCGATATACTAGCGGTAACCTAGGTATAAGGCCGAATAATTTAATATTACTAGGTAGTTCTAATATTAATTTAAAATAACTAGAGCTAGCTAGGGAGTCGAATTAATAATAGTATATATATATTATATTAACGTCTCTTTTATCGTCGTATATATATACTTTATTACGGAGGTAGTCGATTATTTATTTAATCTACCGAAAAGTACGGAGCTAGAGTCTTTAGAGGGTATATTATTATTTAATAGTTAAATAAAGAGGTTTAGCCTTAAACTACTCCAGATTTTACTTTCGTTTTAATAATTATTATTATCGTAATTATTTTAAACGGCGAGGCTAGAAGTTTAGAGGATAGTATATCTAGGGTTTAGCTCGCTATTACTCTATATAAGGAAATAAAGACGAATAACTTTAGTAGTTATTTTAATAATAAAAGTTATAATTATAACTACGACCTATAATTATAGTTTATAGTGTTTTTCCCCCCGACTACGGAGTTATAAATTTATTTTTAGCTACTAACGCTACTAACGCTATTAATATTTATTTTTTAAAGCGGTGAGCGAGCTATAGCGGTAATTAGTTATAATTATTCTAGGTTTTAAAAAGACCTTATAAGCTTAAAGCTATAGTACGCTAGTAACGATTATAATAAATTATATAAAGGTATTAATAATAATAAATAGTTATTATATATAGCTACCCCTAAGGTATTTATTAAAGTATATATAAAGTACGTTAATACTAGCCGATTACGGCGATTAGTTACTCCCTAGTATAATAATTAGTTATTTTCTAGTAACGTACTTCGTTTATTAATTATTTTCTAGCGGTGTATAAACTCTTTATAAACGATTTAGCTACTCTCTAGTATATTCTATATAATGCGATTAACCATTTTCTAGTAGTTATATATATAGTCTATCGGGTTATTTCCTAGTAGGGGCGGGGCCGGCGGAATTATATTCTAGGTACCAAGCTTCTTATTTAAAAATTTCTTACGGGCATAATCTAATACGTCCTAAACGTAGTTACGATAAAGTAATAACGCCGTATTACTACCATTAATACTATAATAATATAGCGAGTACGTAGCGGATATATATACAGAGCCCGGGCTCATAACCTATTAAACTATAATAAGTAGAAATACTTCTTGATTAATTATCTATAGAGGATAAGAGCGATTATACGTATAAGACCCTAATGCCAAGCATTACTAAGTATCTGCTTAGTCAGTAGTAACTAAATAGTCCTACACTCCTATATTCCAATATATAGGCCGAGGTCTTTTATCTAAAAGTAATTATCTAATTTTAATTTAATAGAATTAATATCGGCGATTTTTAGGCCGATAATAAGAAGATCGTTTATATAAATAATAATAATAATATTTATCCTAGGGTTAATAAATATATTAAAGTCGGTACTAATTAATTCGAAACCTAGAGAGTAAAGGAATTTAGTAAAGATCTTATATTATACTCTAAAGGATTATTTTAGTTTATATAAGGCTCTTTTAAATTTATATACTAGTAAATTTAGGCTCGCTCTTATAAGTTATTTTATATAAAGTTCTTCCTTAATAGCCCCGTATAGAAAAGTAGTTTTAATATCTATTTATTTAACGTCCTAGTTATAGGTAGCTACTAGGGTAAAAATAATTTTATAATTTATCGGTTTAACTACCGATATAAAGGTTTCGTAGTAATCGAGACTTTTATATTATTTAAAACCCCGTACTATTTAGTATATTTTATATCGTAGGATCTCCCCTATTTTTAGGCCCCGTTTAAGAGTAAATATTTATTTACCGGTAAAAGTTTTCCTTATAACTAGGAGGTTAACTAGCGACTATATATTATTTTAAATAAATAATTTTAGCTCCTCTTTTATTATTAATTATTATTCGGTTTTATAACTACCCCGAATAACCTCGTCGTAGGTCTTAAATTTATAGGGTTTATTATTAATAATTTAAAAAAAAATACGAATAAGTTAAATAGATCTAGCGATAACGATCGATATTCTAATAAATCGAGATTAGGGTAATCCTTAATAACCCGATTAATAAATTCGATTTATATAGTTATAGTTAGGGAGTTACCGGCTAATATATTACTAGAAGAGGGAGTACTAAAAGGAATAGAAGATAACAGAGTACTAAAGGTATTAGAAGAAAATAGATTTAATATAGGCGCCTTATTATCCTAAATAATATTAATAATAATAGATTCGTTCTACTCCTCCTTTAGAGTCATATATTATTAGCGTTTAATAAGGGGATTAGGAGCTAATAGGTCGCTATTTTAATTAAGAATATATCGAGGGCGCTTTTTTTAAATATAATAAAAGTTTAAATAGATTATTTTCCTTATTATTAAATTTTGTAACTAGAAGATATAATTCCTTTTACATTTTATAAGAAAGTACCGTATACTTTTATCGAGAAGTTTTTTCTACTTCCGATTTATAGCCTAGGTTATTAAATCGATAATATATAGGTAAGAGAGGTCCGGGCGTAAACTTAAAAATATTTTAATCGGCGAGAGAGGTAGCCTAATAACGGGTTTATAAATAATAAGATAAACGACTATTTAAACGAGCTTAGGCTATAAACTATATAGGAGGCCGGAGTTAATAATTAAGGGATAAAGCCTAGTTATTATAATATAACTAAAATACTCCGATTTACCGTTTTACTAGGGATTTCTAGGTACTATAAATTTATATATAATCCCCTTATCTTTTAAGTAGCTTTAAAACTCTTTAAAGATATATTCGTTATTATTATTAATATATAAGCGATAGATCTTCCGGTCGCTATATTTATATTTAACTTTAAATTATTTAAATAACCCGAATATTTTTCTTTTAAGTATTAGTGGGTTAATTTCGGTATATTTAATCTTATTATATCTTTAGGTTACGAAGTACCTATAGCCGCTAAACCCGATAAGGGTTAGCGGGTTAATTAAATTATTATAAATAAAGTCTAGTAGAGACTTTCCCGGTTAATATTCGTTTTTATATAGAGCCGATTATTAGCGACCTATTATATAGCTTTTATAAGTATAATCATTATTAAATTTATAAATAAAATCGACCTCTAAGGCGACTAAAAATAATTTAATAATATTTTATTACCCTATATAACCTATACGGGCATACTAGTATTATTTCGTAAAAACGCGAGGAATATTATAAGTATTTAGAGCTACTAGCGGTTATTATAAATTTAAAGCGAATAATTTATATATATAATAAGTTATAAAAATAGCGCCTTAAGCGAATATTTAGCCCTTTAATTTAAAGAGGTTAAGTTTCGCTTTTATATCTAAAAGATAGGTTATAAATAATAAATTTACCTCTATATTAGGTATATATGGTATACCCGATATAAAAAAGGTACGTTTAGTATTATTAATATTATATTAAAATTTAATAGTTCTAATATTATATAAAGTAGATATATAGCCTTTAATTCCTTTAACTTATAGGCCGGAATAAGGCCGTATATTAATAAAATTATACTAGTTCATAACCGAGCTTCGGGTATATCCGCTATTAATAATATATAAATAAAAGATATTTATCTTTAAGGTAGTTATTATTAGTATTAGTGTACCCCGAATAAAATAATCGTCGGGCGGTTCTTTTAAATAGGCTAGGTTATTTATAAAATAAATAGAATTATCCTCCTCTATCTTAAATAGCTTTCGTTTTTTATTAATTAAGTAGGCCGCCTTTTTAGTTTTTATTTTAAATTTATCGGGCTTTTATTCCGGATATAGGTGTTAGTATTTAGTTTTAAGATATTAATACTTCTTCCCTAGTTCTTTATAAAAATTATATATCTTGCGAGGTTTAATAGGTTTATTTCCTTTTTATCGAGGTCGATCTTTAATTATAACTATTATAACTAGGGTTTCTTATATCGAAATGAGAGCTAATTAGCCTTACTAGCCGCGCGTATAGCGCGGTATTAATATGGCCTTGATAGTCCTTATAGTTAGTCGCTCTAGTATCTCTATATAGTAATAATATAAATATTATTTACTTTATATTCTGATAGGTTATAAGCCCGGGCGTAGGGCCTTATTTAATAAATATCGTTTCTTCACCCTCCTATACTAAGGTAGTACACTATCGTTTCCGTAACTAGCTAGAATCGCCCTTACTATAATTATTATATTAACGGTATAGTAGTTTATCTAGCTAATTAAATACTAGCCCTAAAATATTTTAACGTAGTTATTATACCGTCCTAATAATACCCGTAATAATACTTTAATATAGTAGTTATTATAACGCCGGTACCTTAACGTACTTTACCGCCTTCGTTAACTTAGGAGTTAAAAATTCGGTGGTTAAGAGATTATAGTTTTAGTAGTTAAGTTTTATAACTAGGCTGGCCCTATAACTCAGCCCTAGATTACGCTTCGGATTGGCGTGGGGATCCCCAGAGGGAATGCTGGCGTGGGGTGGGGTGGGGTGGGGCGTGGGGTGGGGATCGCGGTTCGATCCCCACTCCAAGCTGGGGTGGGGTGGGGTGGGGATCCCCACTGCGCCAAGGCGGATTTCTAATAATCATTCTAATAACGCTGCTGCCCCCATAGATATGCGCACTCATGGCTGCTGCTGCCCCCATAGATGCGCGCACTCATGGCTGCTGCTGCCCCCATAGATATGCGCACTCATGGCTGCTGCTGCCCCCATAGATATGCGCACTCATGGCTACTACTGCCCCCATAGATATGCGCACTCATGGCTGCTGCTGCTGCTGCTGCCCCCATAGATATGCGCACTCATGGCGCGCACTCATGGCTACTACTGCCCCCATAGATATGCGCACTCATGGCTACTACTGCCCCCATAGATGCGCGCACTCATGGCTGCTGCTGCCCCTATAGATATGCGCACTCATGGCTGCTGCTGCCCCCATAGATATGCGCACTCATGGCTGCTGCTGCCCCCATAGATATACGCACTTATGGCTACTACTGCCCCCATAGATATACGCACTCATGGCTACTACTGCCCTTATAGATATGCGTACTCATGGCTACTACTGCCCCTATAGATATACGTACTCATAACTACTACTGCCCCCATTATAGATTAATAATAAGATATATTATAGATTATACTATAGAGAGACGATTATTACAATAATTATTATAATTAATATTTACTATTATTCTTTACTCTTTACCTTTTAACCGATTTTGAATCGAAATATTCTTTAGAATAAAATATTAAGTTTAAGGGAAAACGCTAATATTAAAACGTATTACTAAATATTTAAAAAGGGTTAGTTTTAGATTTAAAACTAAACTATTATTTAAGCGTCTCCTTAATTTTAAAATAAACGAATTAAACTACGTCTTTAATAAAACTTTCGGTTATATCTAACTTTAGGCTGATAATAGTCTTAATTTTAATATTACCTTAACTTGAATAATTATTAGGTCCGAGCGTTTATTCCATAAGTGCGCGTATCTATAGGGGCAGCAGTAGCTATAAGTGCGCGCATATCTATAGGGGTAGTAGTAGCCATGAGTGCGTATATCTATAGGGGCAGCAGCAGCCATGAGTGCGCATATCTATAGGGGCAGCAGCAGCCATGAGTGCGCATATCTATAGGGGCAACAGTAGCCATGAGTGCGCATATCTATGGGGGCAGCAGTAGCCATAAGTGCGCATATCTATGGGGGCAGCAGCAGCAGCAGCAGCCATGAGTGCGCGTATTTATAGGGGCAGCAGTACCCATGAGTGCGCGCATAGGGTTATTACAATGATTACTAGAAATCCGTCTTGGCGCAGTGGGGATCCCTTGGTAAAACCCCACCCCACCCCACCCCACCCCAGGCCCCACGCCAATAGATCCCCACGCCAGGCTGGGGTGGGGATCATACCTCGATCCCCACCCCACCCCACGCCAATCCGAAGCGTACCCTAGATACCGAAGACTCCGGGCTAATAAAGACCGAATAAATTAATATATAAATAAACCTATTCCCTATAAACTCGCTAATAATTCTATATTTATCGTAATTTTAGGGGTATTACCCCGCTAATAATAATAAGAAATTAAGATTCGAATAACCTAGAATTATTTAATAAAGAGGGATAAATATCTTAATAATTCCTAGTTATTTCCTAGTTATCTCTTTACTAGCCTTCTTAATTCTAGCCTCCTATTTTTAATTAATATATACCGTAATATCTATATAAATTACTTTAGGATTTAATAGTATGGAATAATCCCTTAAAGTTAATTAAGATATTATTAACGATTTATAGGAGCGTTTTCTAGACGGTCTACCCTATAATCTTCGCGCGAATTATACCGCCCTTAATTTTCTACTTTTATATAACGATATCGGCTTCGAGGTAGACTGTAAATAAATCGAAAATAAGTTTAATAATACTATAATATTTATAACGATTTATTTTTTTACCCTTCCTCGACTTTATATTCCTACGATTATATACCTCGGGTATATCGAGACGTTATAAACTTTAGTCCTAATATACCGAATATATAAAATATATTTAGGCTTAAAGTCGAAACTCCTTTAATTTAATCACTAACCGATTTACGGTCGTAAATATTAATGATAATAGTAGATTCTTCGGCGCCTATACTACTAGATCCCTTTAATTTATCTTACTCGGATATCGAAATATTAGGTAATAATAACGCCCGTTACTTTAACGGAAATTATCCTCTCGGCCTTATACCTATATTTTAAACTAGTAAGGATTGGCCCCTTTATAAATACTATATAAATATTTATTTTATAATATCTAGCCTAGGAGTTATTATTAACCGAAATAATTATAGATAATTAAATATATATACCTCGTAGGTTATAAAAGATACCTAGGAGAATAAAATCGAATATATTTATAAAATTATAAAAGTATATTATAAAACTAACGCCTACTAAATAATAAAGGATATTACCGTTATTATAGAGGTTTAGGATATATTAAAGAAGTTCTTTCGCTTTTAAGGTTCCGGTATTTTTAACGAAATAATCTATAATTTTAATAACCTTAAGTACGGCGAATATATAGATATTACCGAATATATTAGGAAGTTCCGCGAGATTAATACTAAGCTAAAAAACTTAAATTATATACTATTTAATATATTTCTAATTAATATTTATTTTTAGAATTTAAATATTAAATTTAATACCTTCTAAAGTACGTTTATTTAAACGTATATTATCTTTATTATAAATAGCGCCTAGATTATTACCCTCGATAAGTTATTACTCGTTATTAGAAATAAAGAAATTCGTATAAAGATTATTAAAGCGACGCCGGGATATACTATAATAATAATTAAATCGGCGAACCCTAATAAATATATAAAAAAGGTCGTTTATTATTTTTACTATAAGAAAGATAACTATAATTATATTATTTACCGCGATAAATACTTTATAATAATAAAGGCTTGGTTAGAGTAAAAGAAAATTCGGAGTTAAAGGGGTAGTAATATTATTAAGGATAATAATTATAACTAGGGCTAAGGGGGTAGACGTAGTCGTAGTAATAAAAATAGCGAGTTAATATAGATACCGTTTTTAAAGAAGCGTTACCGATACGCCTAAATATTAGAATAATGGCCGTTAATAGAGGTAATCTATCTTATATATTTCTCTTCGATATCGTTTATAGTCGTTATATCGTTAACGACTATTCCTATTTCGGTGAAGATTATATTAATATTCTAAATACCCTTATTATAGGCGTTAGCGAGTATAGCCTAGTCCTAGTAAAACGAGGGACTATTATTATTTATATAATTAATACTAGCCGATAGGTCGATATATATTTATCTAATATATTTTATATCCTTAGCGTATAGTCGAATCTTATTTCTAGGTCGTAATTAATATTAATCGGAGTTAAAATTACTAAAATTACCTCCGTAGGTATTACTATCGGTTATAAAGACTTTAACTTCTATTTTATATCCTATAATAAAGTATTTATATTTAATATCTAGGTACGTTTTACTCTAAGTTTTATCGCGATTATAATTATATTTTAGATTCTTTTTAGGTTGAAAATATATATATATATTACTTTTTAGGTCTTCTTTAACCTAAAGTTATAATACTACCGGTTAGGTTATTTAGGGTAATAGAATTTAAAAAAGTTAGAGATAATAATTATAGGTACTGTCTAGGCCTTCAGCCAAGACTTAAGTCGGTTAAACTTCGGTTATAAGATAGTTAGACACTAGTTCCTAGAGGGTTTTAGGATTTTAACGATTAGAATACCGTTTATAAACCGTTCTAAAACCGTTATTAAATAGTCGGGAACCTGTTAATTACTATTAATTACGTAGGAAAATTTCTAACGGTCGTTAAACGGTTTTTAGATAGTTATATATTATATATAAATTATTCGTTATAAGTAAGTTATTCGTTATAAGTAAGTTATTCGTTATAAATAAATTATTCGTTATAAGTAAATTATTCATTATAAATAAGTTGATTATTATAAATAAGTTACTACTTTAATATTATTAGGGTATTATATCCGTAAACTATATTACCTAAAAAGTTATTTATATTATATATATTTATAAAGTTTATTATAAATAGTAAAGAAATAAAGGTCGTATAAAAGGTATAAACCGCGAAGGGACTAAAAAAGTAATATAAAGTATTAATAGGTACTAGTAGTCTTCCGTAATACCTACTATATTAATTATCGGAAGAGTCGCTATTATCCTTATTAACCTAGTTATTACTATTATTATCCTAGTTATTATTATTATTATCCTAGTTATTACTATTATTAATAGTAATATATTCTATATTAATGAGGTCCCCGCTAGTATTACCGCTCGTAATATCTTATTCCGAATCACTTATAGTATTATTAGTAATAGTATTAGTATTCTTAATTCTAACTCTATCAACTCTATTAACTCTATAATTTAAATCGATATTAGACGTATCCGAGTCCTTATTAATATTTAATTTTAGTCGGCGTTTATTCTAGATCGTATATAGGATAGTTTTTAATAAATAATTATTAATACTTAATTAGAAGTTATCTTTACTATATAAGGTATTAAATAGGTCGAGGAGATACCGTTTATTATATTTAAGTTATTATTAATTAAAGGGCTACTCCTCGTAAAACTCGGTTATATATTAATAAGTAACTAGCTAAAGAAAGGCGTCTAAGATATTTATAAATAATATATATACGGAAGGCTTTATAATATATATTTTAGGAATTATAACCCCTCGGATCTAATTTTATTAAAGTTTATTATATTAATAATAAATTTAAATATCGACTTTAGCTATAATTTATTATACTTTTAATTAATAGTACTTTTAAAGGTTTTAAAAGTAACTAGCCTTAAAAACTAGTTACGGCGGCTTAGTCTTAAGATTATAATAAAACGTTATTACTATTTATTAGCGGCCGAGAGGATAGTCGCTTTTTATTATTTATAATATATTTAAATCCTCTTCTAGGCCTTCTTATATATAGGATCGTTAGATTTTATACCCGGAAAGACGGCCCGTATAGGTTTATTAACGTAAATATTAGATAAATATACTAAGAAATAACGACGAGTAAAAAGATTAAGTTCTGCGTATACTTATTCCTCGGTCTTATTAAGCCGTTTAGATTATTTCTTAATAATCTTATCCTAATTAATATTCTTATTTATCTATAACTCTTTAGCCTTTTATAATTTTTTAGCCTTTCCTTAACTCTAGCTATCCCGTTATAATATAATTAAAAAGTTACTATAAGACCTTATATTATCTTAATAGATAGAGGGCCTCTTCTAACTAGTTATTATAAAGTTTATAAAAGACTTCTAGGGTACGGTAAACTATTTTTAAAAAGTTATAAAAGACTTTTAGGGTACAGTAAATTATTTTTAAAGAGTTATAATAAATTATTTTTAGGGTATAATAGATTATTTTTAAGTAGTTACGGAAAACTTCTAGAGTATAATAAAAACCTTCGGTTAAGGCTAGTACTAGGACTAAACTTTTAATAATAAGGATTTACCTTATAAAAGGGGGTTTAAGGGAGGATTAAATTAAAATTAAACTCCTTTAACCTAAGTTCTTATTAACTAGCTTTTATTTAAAAGAATATATTATTTACTTTTTTAAAACTATTAAAAAGTAAAATATCTTCCGTCTCTAGATCTTTATTTAGGTCTCGCTTTTATCGACGGGCGTTATAGTAAAATATAATTCCGGTTAATTTATCTCTTAATTCCCCGTTTTTCGATATAATAGGTTTATCGGGTATAAATAATTTAATTTACCGCCGGGATCTTTTCTTCCTAGGTATTAGGACTTTAAAAAATTTCGACGTAGGAGCGGTTTTCTAGGACCCGCCCCTAACTATAAATACTACTTCGTATAATTAAGATAACTTTACGATAGTAAATAAGATAAAGATTTAATATAAAAAACGAAAGAGTAGACTACATAAAGAGCTAGATAATAAATATATATTCGATTCTATAAAAAGATATAGTAGGCGCGGGTTAAATTCCGCTATTCTATATTAATATTAATTTAATATAATATATAGTATCGAAATTCTATCCTACCTTAATAATTATATCTAAATATATATAACGCTCACCGTTATTATTAGATATAATTTAGAACTCTAGGTAGGTTTTATTAAAGTATATATATATTCTATAATCTTCTATTCATTAATTATTATTTCCGATTATTTATTTCGTATTATTATAACTCGTTAGTACTTATTAAACTCGTTAAGGCCCGTATACCCCTTAATTCCCTATTTCTCTTCTTTTTTCTTATATTCTTAAACTTTATTATAGCTCCTACTCTAGTATAATATACGAAAAACTTTATTAATTATCTCTTTTTTTAGTACTAGTAGCCTTATTATAATATTTATTCCTAAAGACTTTATTTATACCTTACTTTAAATTTAATACTATTAAAGGTTTCCGTTATACTTTATTTAATAATTAATAATACTACCGGAAACCTTTAATTATACCTTACCCTTAATTCACCGAAGACTATTATTTATAGCCTTTTATAATTATACCTACCTTAATTAAAGACGCTAGTAAGCGTATATTAATATTACGGAAACCGGACGCGCTAAAACGCGAATTAAGGTTTACGATAATAAAGGAGATAAAAGAGTTTATCGAGGGTAAATATTTTAAACTCTTTTTCGACGAATATACGAAAACCTAGATCTACTCATAGTAAACTTATATAAAATAGTCCGGCGGAGGTAAAGTATAAAGAGTCGGTCTAAAGTATATAAAAATAAAGTTTATTAATAATAAAAAAGCCGGTAATAATAAGTTCTTTTATAAATACCTAAATAAGGACTTTTAAAATAATATCGATTATTACGTTATAATATTATACGATATCCGAAAAGTTAATCTAAAGAGTATTTAAGGCCTATTCTATAAAAAGGGCTTTTTAAAAGCGGAAATATATATTAGGATCTAGGCCTTAATTAAATATTAGGAATATAATTCCGTACTTTTACGAAGGCTAAAAACGTCCAAACCTATAATACCTACTAAATAACCTACTCCTATTATCGGTAGGGATAAAGAGTAATATCTTAAAGAAAATTAACCTATATTTAATAAAGATTAATTTATTCTTATTAAAAATTAGGAGTAAAATAAAGAGGATATTTTTCGACTACTATAAAGTTTCGATATTAAAGATACTATTAAGAACGTTAATATTAAGATTAAATTAAAATACCTAGAAGATAAATAATAAATAATCGTACTACCTAATTTTCTATCTTTTAACGATAATTATTTCTTATTAACTTATACTTTATTTAATACCGAGCGTATATATATTGAGAATAATAATAAGAACTTCGATATCTCTAGGAGATTTTAGAAAGCTTAATTAATAAATTAAATTATAAAATACTATAACGATATTTAAGGCTTTAGGGAGAAATTAGTTTTCGTTATTAATCTCGATAACTTAACTTTAGAAGAATAAACTATTACTTTTAAAGAACTAACTTAAGATTTTAGCGAAGATTTATTAATTTATAATAACTTCGATAACGTAGCCAGAGATAACTTCGATAAATAATAAAAATAATTAAATAATATTAATTTTCAGCGGGAAGATATTAAGGTAATATATAAACTATTAAAAATACCTTAAAAAAGATTTACGATAATCTTTTATATACTAAATATATCGTTATCTTAAATACTCGAATTCTAGTAACTAGTAATTATTAAAGCGATTACTAATTTCTATAATAATTAACTAGGAGGTTATATTTTAATAGATATAATAAAACTAGGTAAAACCTAGATTATTATATACTTTTTATTATTTATAAACCTTTAATCCACTTTTTACGGAAGACTTTATACTCTATTTATACTATACTTTATAAAAGGCTTCTACGACTTTATACTTTATTTATACTATACCTTATAAAAGGCTTCCACGGCTTTATACTTTATTTATATTATACTTTACCGAAGTTTTCTATAGGGCTCTTAATTAACCCTATAAAACCTTTCGCTAATAATATTAAATAGAGAGGATAATAATAGAGATTAAATATACTACCGTTAAACTAATCCTTATCTTTATACCTAAGAAGCTTATTATTTAATAAATTATATAAATCGAATTCATAACCCTAGGAAAGTTCAGCCTCTATAAATACTAAGGTAATATAAAGAGATATAAATTAACTATAAGCGATAGGGCTATAAAGGGTAGACTTATATAAAAATATTTAATTTTTAATAGAGAGGTCAAGAATTACCGTACTATCGTCGTAAATTTATATAGTACCTTTATCGTCTATTATAGGCCAAGTATATAACGCTTATAATATATTAATTCAAGAGGTTAGACGAAGATAAAGGTAAATACTAGGATAAACGAATTAAATAAATAATAACCCGATCGCCTTAATTATTACTTTAAATATATAATAATAGATAAAACTTATTTAATTAAATAACTCTTAAATAAAGAATCTACTACTATTTAATAACTAAAGGTAGATTTCTATATTCTTATAATAACTACTCTAATCCCGAATAATATCGACGATTAATATAGTTATATACTATTTCTCGAGGCTAAAGATATTAATATTTAATAGGAGGAATAATCCCTTTAAGAAATAAACTTTAAAAAGGATTTAAATTTATATAAACTTAATAATAACTACCTAGCTATAAAGTTATAAATAATTTCGAAAATATTAAAAGATTAGGTTTATATAATAAAGATTACGCCGGCTAAAAAGGGTCTCTATATCGCTAAGGTCTAGAAGAACTATATAATATATCGGATTTACTTAAGTTAAATACTATTCAACGAAGGTATAATAATTAACTCGCGGTTACTAAAAGTATAAATTATATTTATTAACTATACGTATAACGTAGAAGAGAAGGAGAAGTATAAGGTTATAGAAAATAAATTACTAAAGAATTTAATCGTGCCCGGATCCGGGAAAATAAAGCCTAAATAATTACTAGCCGTCTATAAAAAGCTTTCTATATCTATAATATTATTATTATTACCGCTACTCGACGATATATATAATCTTAAGGCGATAAACCTAAAGAAAATATTCGATAAATAATTATTCCACCTATAATAGTTCTTAAATATAAATATAAATACTAATATTAAAAATCCTATTAATATATTATATATATTATATTAAGGCGCGCCCAAGATTAGGGTACTCCTACGGAATATTCGAAATTAAGTAAATACCTATATAGAGGTTCTATATCTTACCTATCTATTAAAGGCTTCGGTAGATATTAATTTAAAATTATAAATTATTAGAGATTAAGAGAAGATATTAATATTCTATTAATTATTTATAGTAACTACGCTCCTACTTATAGTATACCGACTATTATAATTAGAAGTAGTAATTATTACTATATTTTATTTAGATCAAGAGCGTTAGATCATTATCGACTAATTTAATTAAAATCGTTATAAGGCTTAAATTCTAATTATAACCTTCGCCGTTAAAGCTACGGGCCTTAACCTCTAAAATATATATTAAAGAGTATATATTATCGAGGGGACGACTAATCTCGGTATATAAAACCAAACTATTAATCGGGTTAAACGATTAGGTAATCCGAATAAAATAATATATATCTACGAGTATTATATTAGTAATACGTTTAACGATAAGTAAATTATTCGGAATATTAAGAAAATAATCCTAGAGGCTATAGTTACCCTTAATCGGATAATTTTTAATAAAGATAATAATAATCCCGCCACTATAAATATCGGAGACTAGTATATTATAAATATATAGTTTATCCGTTATAAAGATATAAATCTAGTAATTTATTACTTTAGGTAGTTAAAGATTCTATCTACGGATAACTTTCTTAGGTTTATACTACTCCGTATAAAAGACTAGTATATAATAATATAAGTAAATAATCTCTACTCTTAGCCTTAGAGACTTTAAATCTAATATTATTTATAGGGTATATATAAATATATAATAATTCTAATATATATATACCTATAGAAGCCTTCGGTAATACTTATTATATTTAATAACCCTGGCGTTAAAGCCTCTTATATAGTTATAGGTATTTATATAATAGCCCTAATACTAAAACCTTTAATATAAATATAAATATCTATATAATAATTAGTTTCTCTAGAAACTATAAAGTATATTAATTACTAGTTTATTTAGTAAAGACCCCGGTATATAAATACCTTTATAAAACCTTTCCGCGATATTTATTATAATTAATAGTTATATATAAAACGAAGTTTATAATACCCTAGCGCTAAAGCCTTTAGCTACGAAGGCTATTCATTTTATTTCATTCTTTTAGTCGTTTTAATACTATCTCCGGGTAGGTAAACTTAATTACTAGATAAATAATAATATCTCCTCTATATATACTTAATAGTAACCTAGAATATTAATACCCTAATTTCACTTACTAGATATTATAGTATATATTAAATGAAATTTATTTATTAAAATATAATTCTTTCTTTTTTCTAAAGTTTTTATTAAGTTACGAAATAATACCTTAAACCTATATCCCGGCTATATAATTATTAATTCATTAATAACTACTCGCCTAAATTCTCCTAAACTTTTAGTAAATTAAGAGGATATTAATAAACGTCTATAATTATAATTATAATATTACGCGACTCTTACGTATTAAATTATTATAAAAGTTTTGTTTATATATACTAGCCTTAATAGTAAAATATCTAGATAGAAATATCGTTTAATATTTATAACGTTTTTATCCCCTTAGTTTAAACTACCTTCCTATAACTTTTTATGAATTTAGAACCTATCGTTATAGTATAAGAGTAGTATATACTAATTTTCTTACCTTTTCTTAAATTTTTTCGTTAGAAGTTTAAAGTAATCTTAACTCCCGGCCCGTCCCGTAGAGTCTTAGCTCTAAATATTTATATACCTTCCTAATTAAATTATAGTTATTTATAACTAGTCTTTAATACTCCTATTTACCTATTTACCTATTTATACCTCGCTATATATATAGTATATATATTATAGTTTCTCGGCCTCGAAATATTAATCACCTAGGAGTATTTATATAGAATACTATTAATATCGTATTTAACGAAGAAGTACCTTTATTCCTATTATCCTTATATTTATTATTTATATAATAACTACCTTAGGTACCGGAGCTAGTCCTAGTACTCTAACCTAGTTCTTTATTATTTAAGAATATAAATATAGCTATAAAAAGCTCCGGTAGGATTAATAACGACAATAAACTATAACGAAAGAATAAAGACTTTTTTAGAGGTAGTATAAATAATATAATTATAACTTTACCTAATATTAATTCGTATACCTTGATTAATATAGATAGCGATTATAATAAAGATAATTTAGAGGATAACGAGGACCTTTTTATTATAAATAACCTTTTACTATTTATCTTGAATATTAATTATATTATAGTTGACCGAAGATATTAATAATATCCTTTAAAAACTTTAGTCTTTTATAATCCTTTAATACCTTAAAGACCTTTATTCTAAAAGCGAGAGCGAAGATAATAACGACTAAATATCACTAGTATATATACCTAGTATTACTCGTTTATTTTTATTTTTATATTTATATTAAAGTGAAATCTTATCTCTAGAAGTACGGCCGTCTTCCCCGCCTTCTTCTATATCTTTATATAAGGTAGTTATCTAGTAAAATAATAAAGAAACTCTTCTACTACTCTTATACTTAATATTAGATTTATAGTTTAAGAGGTCGGGCTATTTTAAGGCCGACTATATTAGGCTATAAAAGATTATATAATTATCGAAGCCTTCCGTAAATAGTAAAACGGATATAAATAATAAATAAAAGGAATTAGACCTTATATAAACTCTTCCGTTAAGGCTAGATATATTAAAGCGATAAGTTCGATATTATACCCTCTTATTTAAAATTATACGGAAGCCTTTAGTAATCGTTATTAAAAAGTAATTATCCCTTCCGTAATATTAAAAAGGTATATAGCGTTAGAGGATTAAATATATATTATAATAATATTAATATAATCCCTATAACTTAATTCGTACTATATTAACCGCTATAAAGCTCCGCGAAAAGATAGTCTTTAATATAACCGAATATATTAATAAACCTATAAAGTTATAGTACTCCCGTATATAGGGGTCTTCGATTAAGACTATCTCTAATAAAATATATTATATACGGGTAGGTAGACTTATCTTCCCTAGAAATATTATCCGTATTAAGGGTTCACGTCTATACCGTATTAATTATATTACTTTTATTAATCGAGATTATCGGTTAATATCTAAGATAAAAGGGGATATTATTATTATAATATAAATAATTACTAAGAAACGATACGAATAATCTATACTATATATTTTTAATCTAGATTTTAGCGATGATTATAAATACTTTCTTATTAAAAATATCTTATTTAAGTAAACTCTAGATATTATTAACCGCTATCTCGATATATACCTTAACCGAGAATATAGTAAAGATAAAAAGAAAGAGGAGTTTATTTACTTTAATAATCGTTTCTATATTAGAAGGGTTTTTAATTTCTAAATATTTATTACTAAATCTTTATATTAATTATACTAGGCCTATATAAAACTTAAGGTAATTTACTTTAATCGTAAATATTTAGAAACTTTTATTAATAATTATTATACCTCCTTACTATATATACTATTTATCGATAACTTTAAGGTATATCGGAATATATACCGGGCTCTTAAAGTTTTCTATTTAATTTTTATATACCTCGATTATATAGAGCGTAGGAAACTAGTAAATATATTTATATTAATACTAGGGCCTTATAATACGAATATTATTAATATTATTAAAGTTTTCCGTAGGTTTATTTAAGACCTAGACCGAGGGCTAAAACTAGAAATCAACGATAAAATAAAGTCGGTATATATTTTTAATATAATATTCCTCGGGGATATACTATAGTAAGTTAATAACGGGGGTTTTATACGATATAATATTTAGAGAGGATATTATATATACTTTTATTTAAAAGAGGAGAGAGTAGATCTAGATTATAATATTATTCGGAATAAGAGATATTATTAAAAGATTATTAAATAAAGGGAGTATATAGAAAACCTCGATATCGTAAAGGACCTTAATAATTTTATTAAGGATATAGACGTTAAACTTAAAATATTATTAATTACGAAATTTACTCTAGCCCTCGACTTTATTTAAATACGGGCTTATAATATTCTTTATTCCGAATAAAGAGATCTTAGGCGTATCCTTTAAAGCTTTCTTATAATATTAATCCTTAATAAACGCGATATTACTATATATATAAAAGTCTTCTAGAACTTCTAATTCCTATTAGGCTAAAGCCGAATTTAAAGCCCGGCGTTTTATATCTAATCGTAGTTTTTATTAGAAATTAGTAAAGTTACTCTATTAATACCCTTAATACTCCGAAATAATATTATAATTAATTAATTCCGGTTTACGTTTCTTTAGGTTATTAATAATATTATAATTATTAAATTATTACCTACACGAGTTATCATTAAGGTATTTAGTTTAATCGTATAATCTAATATACTCGTAAATAATTAATATTATACCGAACTAAATATCCTTTATTAATATATAATAAAGGCGCGTCGGGTATACTAAGAACTAATCTTATATACTATAATAATAATATCTACGGAAGGCTTCGGCGATAAGGGTAATAATAATAATAATAAGAATAAAGCCTTAAATAATATCCTATTATAAATAGTTTATTTTAACTCCGATTTTAACGAAGTAGTACTACTACTTCTAGCGCGAAAAAAGAGTAAATAAAAGAGTAAAATATTAAAATCTTTAGTTAATAAGTTCTAGCGGCTTTTAATACTATTTAATATATATATAAACCTATACCTTACGGAAAATACTAGGGAATATATAATAATTATAAATTCTAATATCTTAACTAGCGAGCTAAAGTATAAATAATTAAATAATTATTATCCCGCTATTTAAGGCTAATATCTCTTTAGAATCTTTAAAAATATAGCCGATACCGTTACCCCTCCTAACTTTATAAAATATCTATTCGCTTAAAACGTTATAAAATAATCCCTACGACTAAGGCTAGTAGGAGTATAGAACTATAATTACCCGGAAATAATAAAAGTATTTAGGTTATTCGATACGTAATATCTAGCGCTTATAAAAAACTTTATATTAATTAAAGAGTAGACTATTAAGGATAATAAAGAGGGTCTTTATAATATAACCGGCGACGGCGAATATAAATCTATATAATTATTAATAAAGGGTTTCGAATTAGACCCCGTCTTCTATATTAAAGTATCCGTTAATTTAATAAAGTTTAATCTATAGTATAGGTTTATTTAGTATCTAATAGTAGCCTATCGGAATAAATATAGAATATATATATTAGATTTAGGCTAGAAGGTACTGAAATAATATTATAAAGTTATTTATATAAATCCGTAGGTTACCTTTAAAGTCGCTAGAGATATATAAATATAAACGCTAATAAAGCCTTCCGTAGAACTAATCGTCGTTATATTTATAATATAAATGATTACCTATATATTAGTAATATTAAGGCTAGGCTAGTATAATACTTCTATTACTTCTATCGCCGGAAGAGGTATATGTTTTTAATTATATATATTATAACTCCGCTACTAAAGTAAGATCTAGAGGTAACTAATAAAATGAATATAAATCGTCCGATCTTAGACCTAGTATTAGGATTATTAATATATCGTTTCGAGGGGACCTAATAAATATATAGATTTCTAACTCTTTTTCATAAAACGATCTATATAATTAATACTCCTAGTAAACTAGATTAGCCTAATAAGGCGCGGTATATTATAGAATATATATAGGGGGTAGTATATTTATAATAGTTAAATATAATAATAAAGTAATACTTTAATGAGGTAATATATTAATAAGAAGAAAAAGTAATAAAATAATAATAGTAGTCCTAATAATAAAGTAATAAGGTGAAAAGATAATACTTTAATAAAGTAATATTTAGCGAAACGGCTTTAAGGGGATAAGAGAAAAATTTAATAAAAGAGACGAAAGACTTCGATAGGATATTATTTCTAATAATATAGAAATCTTTTATACGGCCGGTAGTTATTCTAGCCGGTAATTATAGGCGGTAGCGAAGGGTAAAATAGTAATATAAATAGTATAATTATATAGTTATTAACCCTATAATCTACTAGATTAATTCCGTTTTATAACTATTACTCGACCGTTATTCGACCGTTTACTATTATTAATTAACCGTTTACTCTCTCTAAACTATTAACGGTTAATAATTTTAAAAAGGGGAGGTATAATATTAATCGAGGTTTTTAACCATTTTACTACCGTTGGATAACCGTTATTAAACCGCTAATATACTAGTTTCTAACCGTTATATTCTAGCTTATAGTAGGCGAGTTAACCGTTATCGAATAATCTTATAATCTTGTAGATAGATAGGATAGTATTAACCTAAATAAATTAATACCGGCGGATTATATTTATACCTTATATATTTAATCGCGAATAGAAAGGGTATTATATACGTACCCTATTACTCCGGGTAAATACCCGTATAAATATATTAATAATAATCTTATCGGTTTTATCGATAATAAAAAAGTACCTCTAGGAGAAGTTTATAACGGCGCCCGTTATTTTAAGATTATACGTTATAATTTTATTAAAAAATCTTATATCGTTATCCTTATATATAAAAGCGATTTCCTCTTTATATTTAAGGTTTATACCGTTAATCGCGAGCGACCTATATAATAAATCAAGCGTTATTATATTAATAGCGGAGGAGAATTTAATTCTAAAGTATTTATAACCTACCGAGAAAAGAAGGGGATTTTACTCGAGTATATTATTTATAATACTCTATAAATTAATATTATTATTAAATATTTAAGCTAGAGCCTAAATTATAAAATATATATTATACTCCTTAAAAACGGTATAAAGAAGAAATATTAATTAGAATTCGTTTTCGTAGTTAATTACCTCCGTAATCGATCCCCTAAATTTAATATTAAGATAATATTATTTTAAAAGGTTAATAGTACTAAACCTAATCTCCGCTACCTAAAAACTCTCGGCTCTAAAGTATAAGTTTATATTAATAATATTATTACTAAAATAGAGTATTTTAAGTCCTATACCGTTAAATATAAATTAGTCGGGTACGAGGGCGATATAATCTACTACCTTATTAATAAAAAAGCGAGTTTATATAATTAAATAATATTTATTTTATTAAACGGATACCTTAAGGTATATTTAAATTATAACGGAAATATAATATAACGGCCTTTAGTCCTATTTAGTTATTAAAACGGGCGGCGGTCGAAACTAACTCTAGTAATAATTCTAGCGAGGATAAAAGCTCGTTTATATATCTAAAGTTATTTATACTAAATAGGTAACCCCCTAAAAGCGATAATAATATTAATAGCGACGATACCCCGTAGTTTTATTCCTTATAAATTTATTTATTATAATTTATAAAGTAGCTAGCGATTAAGCTACTCGTTAAAGTCCTATAAAATTATCCCGAATTATATATACTTTCGGTTATACCTCGATATAAATCCCCCGATTTAATCGCTCTTTATACTTTCCTAAATTTCGTTATACGCGCCGAAGTATAGGAGCCGAAGATATATAAAGAGACTATAACCGATAACTATAATAAAATAAATTAATAACTAGCGATATAGGATGAATTCGATTCCCTAGTTTAGAATAATATATAGATACTAGCCTTTATACCTATAAAGTATAAAGTATTACGCGATAAATAAATCTATAAACTAAAGCGTAGTACTATAGGTAAAATACTATATTATAAAATATATTAGGTAGTTCGTAATTTCGAATAACGAGAAGGTTTAAATTATAATAAGATTTTCGCCTTTATAATAAAACCTATAAATTATAAAATTATCTTTACTCTCGTTACTATTTTAGACTAGGATCTTAAATAAATAAATATTAAAACTACTTTCCTATATAGCGCGGTATAGGAAGAAATCTATATCGAATAATTTACTAGATTTCCTACCGCTAGCTTTAGAGTATATATAATTTATTATTTTAATAAGACTCTTTATAAACTAAAATAATCGCTTTAAATATAATTTAAAACGTTATCTAACTTCCTAAAAATATTAGGTTTTTATACTCTTATCTTTAACGAAAACGTCTTTATCGGTATTAAAGATCGAGTTATTATCGCCGTTTATATAAATAACCTATTTATTACTAGCCCCGATAGTACCGCGATTTATAATATTAAAGACGCCATTTTTTAATAATTCTAGATAAACGATTTAAGGCCTTACTCTTACTATCTTAATATATCGGTATCGCGGGATAAAGTAAATAGGATCCTCCGATTAAACTAATCTACCTATATTAAAAAGATATTAAGAGAGTTCGGTATATAAAATACCTACCTAATTACTACCTCTATAAATACCGAAAAGTTTTATATAATAAACGAGGACTTCCTCGCTCCCGGTAACTCCCGTACTTAATATTAATCCGTTATTAATTCTTTTATATACGCTATACTAGGTATAAAACCCGATATTATATATACTATATCCGTTATTAGCCGCTATAACTCTAACCTAGATAAATCTTATTAGAAGGTCGTTAAATACATTTTTTAATACTTTAAAAAGACCGCCTACCTATAGTTAATATTTCACGGCTCTATATTTCCCTTTATAAGATATATTAATATTAACTAGGTAAATAATTTTAATACCCGATATTTGACTTCGGGATATATTTTTAATATTAAAAATAAAGTTATTAACTAGTCTTCTAAACGATAGTTTATTATTATTTTATTAATATATAAAGCTAAATATACTAGCTAGATATAAATTATTAAAAAGGTTATTTAACTCTAGAGATTATTATAGGAGCTAAATATTATTATAGAAAACCTTACTATTAAAGTAGTAATACTTTATTATAATAATTAAGGCGTTATAACGCTGGCTAAAAACCCCTAATTTTATATTTATACTAAATATATCGCTATTTAAGTATAGTTCGTACGCGAGAAAGTTAAATCTAATGAAATTAAACTAGAATATATACCTACCGATAAATAAATAACTAACGGGTTAACTAAGGCCTTTAATAAAGATAAATTCGTTATGTTTCGTAAAACTCTCGGGCTAGAAAATCTCTTATAAAGCCCGCGCTATTACTAATTATACTCCTTAACCGTAGAAATAATAGGAGCCGTTTTTTATCTTAATAAAAACTATTACTATAGTATAATACCCGTCTAGTACGGCTCTACGCTAAATATTAAAGCTCTTTAAGTAATTTATAATATTAAACCTTATTTTCTAGCCTCGTATCGGGGGCTAGTATATTTATTATATTATATATCTTTAGTATACTCCTTATAACGATTCGACCTAAAATTTTAATATATTATTTTATTTAATTATTTTTAAAGCCTATATCGCCCCTAAATTAAACTAATTTAACCGCGGGCTTCGATCGTAATAACCGCCGTAATTAATATCGAATATTAAACGCCGTAAATATTATATACGCTCGATATATCTTTTCTCGGTCTTTATATTATTACCTAAAAACTAAAATAGTTCCTTATATATACGTAGTTATATATTAATAACTATATATATCCTAACCTTATTTATTTTCCTATTAATAAAGAATAGAGTAACTAGGTTAAAGAGTACCCGGAACCTAATATTATTAATTTATATAATAACTTTTAGAAGCGCCTAAAGTCTCTAGCGCTAAATTAACTAGCTTTATTTAATAATTAGAATATTAATTAAGTCGCTCGACCCTACTATAAATAATTTGAGTAGTATTATTAGGGTATAGCTATTATTCGAGAGCCCCCTAACGTTTATATAATTATTTATAACTACGACGTTAATATATCTTAAGATTTTAATAAGCTGCGGTATCGTAACCTTATATTTATATAATATAAATTTATTAAATACACCTAAACCGCTAGACGCTACCGCGTTAAAGGTATATAATTCGGTAACGCCGACGTCTTTAAAGACCCCGGTTAATACGTATACCTAATAATCTAATAAATTAATATTATAACCCCTATCCTAAACCTCCCTTTTTAAGGCTTTAATAATTAGCGATTATACGACTTCTAGCGTATTATACGTTAATAACGCCTATACTAAAATACCTATAATATTATATACGCCCTTTAAGCGAACCCGTAGTATCGTTTATACCTTTCCCTTATTAAGGTAGTCTTTATAATATTTTATATAATTATCTCGTAATATCCTATTCGCCCCTATAGATCCTACGCCTATATTTCGATTTAATTTTAGTGTATACGCTTTAAACGTTAAATAAAACTTTTAAAAAACCGCGTTTTATCGAAAAACGGAATTTTTTACTAGGTAATAGTGGATTTTATTTACTTTACTCTAGTTACCCGGCGTTTAAATAAAAAGGGGATCCGATATTATTATATTCGGGTTTTTAGTTTATTATTATAACCCGGCGCTTAATTTACTCCTATAACCCGGCGCTTAGCCTTAATATACTATAAAATTAAATAACTTATTTTACCCTTTAGCGTTACTATATTAAATAAATACTACGATCGAGTAGGAGTATCGAAATAAAAGTTAATTAACCTTACTAACCGCGCGTATAGCGCGGTACTAGTATAGCCTTAATAACCCTTATAATTAGTCGCTCTAGTATCTCTATATAATAATAATACAAATATTATCTACCTTATATTCTGACATCTTATATAGATATTCGTTTTTCTTTATTTATAGTAGCTAGGGCTACTTCCTTAAAGGTATATATATTAATACCGTAAAAAATATAGGATTACGTATATAATATTTAGAATATAGTATAGAGATCTCCTAGTTTTATAAAATAAAGTTAGATTAAATATACCTAAAGTAACTTAAACGATATCTTAAAATTAACGATTATAATATCCGTTTACTAAAATTATTTAATATAGTCGGTTATATCCTTAATAGTACTACTACCTAAAGATATAGTATATAACTAGGTAGTATATTAACTCGGTATAAATATTAAAGTCTTTAGGCTTAAAGTTTTTTATAACCCGATCTAAGATTTCGTTTAATTAAATTAAATCTTTAACGTCTTAGCGGCCGGTATATCTAAGTCGGGTTCGGATAATTATATATATTTTCGTATTAATTACGGAGCTTAGATTTTCCGGCCGAAGGTTATTAAGGATAAGGAAATCGGTAATACTCTTAAATTATTTAGGGTACTTTAAGAATTATAATCGATATAAAGGGGAAACTACTAGTAGAAACCGACGGAGTTATTATATCTACTATAGTAATAATATACCTAGGGATTTAGGGGACGATAATATTAAGGATAAATTAAATAATAAAGATAAGGATAATAAAAATAAGGATATTATAAATATCCTAGGTCTAATTCTAGCTTTAAGGCCAAAAAGTTTAATATTATTTAATAATTTAAATGATTTAATATTAGTACCTAAATTAAAGTCTTCCGATAGAGGGTCTTCGGGGTTTTAATAATCGTTATCGCGGTCGTTATTATTATCGAAAATAGTAGGATTAGCCCTAAAGTATTAAATAAGATAAAGGAAATATATATATATAAAGCGACGATAGGCTTTAACGACTAGGTTAAAATAAAAAACTAGATAAGAACTAAACGAGTTAGGATAATTTAATATAATTTAGATATAAGACTTCAAGTTATTATCTTATTAATAACGGGATTTACGGCTATTATATAGGCGTTTATCCCTAAGGATAATAACTACTAATAACGAATAATCACGGGGAAATAATATAACTAATAGAGTTAAGACCCTAAATAGCCGGTTTGTCTCTTCTAAATACTCCTAACGTAACTAATAGTATTAACGCCCTAAGTAACTACTTTTCGGCTGGATATAAATATTTTCTGGACACTCCTAGCGTAATAATAATAATAAACAGTTAGGATCGATAGGATAGATAGGATCTATAAGGATCGATAATAGATCTAAGAATTAAAGAGCTTTTAAGGCTTAAAAGGAGGTTATTTATAAATAATCCTTAACGGAGTCGGAGGTAGCTTTATAGAATTAGGAGATAAAAGCTAGTAGAGAGTACCGTTAACGTTAATAAGGCTAATATAGGCCCTACTTTAATAAAAATAATACTTAGATAATTAATACGTTCGTCGTTAATAATAGTAAATCTTTATATAGTATTAACGTTCTTCTTAGAAGTAGGCGTTATTCTAGGGGCTAGTTAGCGGGTAAAGTCCTAATTAATCGTAGAGACGATAAACTATAATTTACCCTATTCGTCCTAACTTCTTGCTAGATTTTATACTATATAATTATTATCTAATAAACTTACTTATCATTTAAAGCTTAGGTATAATATATTATATATTATAATATAATAGTCGTTGAGCTCCGTAGGAGTAAATTAGACTATAAATACTACTATTAATTATACTATAGATAGATAGGTATACTAGTTAGATATAGGGTATCTATATTTTAGAACAGTCGCTATATAATCCGGGCTTATAACCTATTAAAATTATAAAAGAATACTTAATTATTCTATAAATCTATGAGAATACGTAAGACTATATACTATAGAGGATCTATATATAGATCCTAGATCACGTGACTAAATCACGTGACATACTAAGCCTTAGTATATTTCAATAATATATACGACGATAAAAAAGATATTAATACCTCGTATATATACCGTTATCGATCCGATTTTTTAGCTAGTTTTAGTTACTGAAAATTAATATTAGAACCGCCTAGTAATATTAAGTTATTCGGCCTTATACCTAGGTTACCGCTAGTATATCGGTATTCGTAAAAGTTATTTAAGTATTTATTAAAATCGAAACTTTAAATTTAATAAAAGACTTTATTAAATAGAAGTAGGATATATATAATAATTTTAATATAACAGACTTATAGGAATACCTTAAAGATCTATTTATTATAGTTTTAGAACTAGACGTAGGTAAGCCTAACTATAATATCGATACTACGTATTAATAATTCACCGATAATAAAATAATCTATAATATCCTTCGTTATACCGTCGCCCCTATAACCTACGCTAAAATTAAGAATAATAAGGTCGTTATTATAGTCTAGACGATTATTATAAACGAGTTTAAACCTTATAACTCCGGCTACCTATATAAGGTACTAATTAAACTTAATTAATTTACTACTAGTTAATACGATAGTCCTAGCGATTATATTAATAAGTTTTAAGAGGCCTATAACGAGCTTTATAACTTTAATTATTTTAAATTTAACGATAATTTTATAGTCTAATAATTTTATCGAAACCTTAGCTTTAATTATTAGCGTTATTATAAAATATTCGCTAAAGACTACGATTTATTTAATATCGATAATACTACTAAGATTACCCTAAATATAGCGATCTCTCGATTCCGTAATACGCTATATTTATAGGTTTATCCGACCGTATCCCTACTACGCTAACTTCGTTAGGCGGGTACGGTACTAAATTATTTATAATAAACCCTAGTACGATAGTCCTAGCGATTATATTAATAAGTTTTAAGAGGCCTATAACGAGCTTTATAACTTAGCCGCGGCGGTAAAGGCGGCGGTAGGGGTAATAATAGTAGTAATAATAATATTACTACTAAAGATAATAGTAATAATAATAGAAGTCAAAATAATAAGAGTAAGAACAATAAATCTAATAAATTAAATAAGCGCTAGAGGTCTAATACCGAAGGTAATGTAAACTTAACTTCGAATATAGAACGTTACTACGCCCTCGTAGGTATTATAGCCGATATTTCTAAACTTTAGGTTCTAGATACTACTAGTGTACTATCGTTTATATTAATTATAATCGTTTTACTTTTATAAAGTATACTAAGCTTAAAGGCGCTAATAATATTAACGACTTTAAGGGCGGCCTGACACTATATAGTAACGGCGTTATTCGGCTATTATATTTAGGCGATAAAGGTGTATAATACTTTAAGGTTAATAATATTATATATATTCCTAATAACGGTTTTAATTTTATTTTTTATACTAAACTTTAATAAACTAGCTACCCTTTAGGTTTTATTTCTAAAGAGATCTTTATCGGATTTAAAGAAATTACTATAATCCTATAAGACTATAACCTCTACGTTTTATATATAAATTAATAGTAGTTAATACTAGCTACTATTAACGCTAAAGCCCTAACCTAATAATACGAGAGACTTGGTTATTTAGGGAAAGATAATATAGTATAGTTATTTAAAATAACTAACGGTATCGACCTATTAAAGGTTAAGGGCGATAACGGTTATAAAACCTATAATATTATAAAGATATATATTTATTCGTATAAACGTAGCCTACGAAAGGGCCGTTTCGAATATAATATTATTTATAGTAATATTATTAATTTTAGGGTCTATAACTTCGGCTTTATAATTACCTATATTAATAATAAACTTAAATATAACTACTATTATTTCATACCTAATAAAATAAATATATTTAGCGCCTTTCGCAGCTATAGGTCCATAAAAGAATATAACGACTACTATATTTATTACCTTTATACCGATAAGAATCCTATATACGTTAATAGGGCGTTCGCCGATTATTAATATAAATATAATATCGTCTAGAGCTACTCTATCCCTAGGAACCTTTAAATAAATAATATATTAAAATATATTAACTAAATATTACTTTAGAAAATATATACCCTATTAAATAATAACGGCCTTAATAAAATATTAATTCTAGAGTTTATCTCGATTATAAACTAGCTCCGAAATCGGTCTTTTATTATTATAATAGATATTACGCCCTATAAAGACTCTACTAGAATACGTCCTAATCTATCATATTTATATAATATTAGTTAAATCGGCCTATATTAGGACCGTTATATTATAAATAAAAACTAGTAGAAGTTTATTTAATATAATATTAAAGGCGCCCTCGTTAGGTATAAAGATAATTATTTTTATCGAATATTAATATTTATAGGTAAAATACTCCGCTTTATTTAAATTTAATAAACCGAGGAGCGCTAAACTAGAAATAAATATACTATAATGTAAATATTATTAATTAATAAAATCTCTAGAATAGTTCCCTATTAAGGGGGCGACGTTATAATAAAATATAAAAGTATTTTAAACCTATATAAATCTCCTATTAATATAGAATTAAATATCGATAACTACGGATATAATAGTAGTAATTTTAAACTTATTATAACCCCCCTCTAACGACCTATTAAATATATTATCTCGTTATAATTATTAAAGTTAAGAGTTAATATACCTAGCCCTAGCCTATAGGCGCTATAACCGTTACTAATTATAAACGATATATTATCGCGAGTAATAATACTAGGGTCCTCGAGCTCTAATTTATTAGATAATAAAAATCCGGCCTAATATTCCCCCGCCTCCGCCTCGCCCGTAATATTAATAAGGGTATTTAATAGGTATTTAAAGTTACGCGAATCTACCCTTTCCCCCGACTTAATAATATTATTAATTAAAGCGTTATTATATAAACCTAAAATATATAAAGAAGCTATAATTAATACCTTAAATAAAATATATTAATAATTTGATATAAAGGCCGAAATTAATTTATTCTTAATTAATAGTACCTAAATACTAGTCAACCTACTTTATAATCGAAAAATCCTTCGCGGTAAATAGGTTTATAAGTTTAAATATAATATTAATAATAAAATAACTCGTTATAAAGCCCGCTAGGTTATACGTAGCTTTAAATAATATTAAGGAATTGATTTTAATAAGATATTTATCTTTATAATTAAAACTATAAGCTATAAAGTATTATTTATTATTATTACGGCGTTCGACCTAGAGCTCGAATAAATAGATATATAAACTACGTTTCTCTATAACGAGATCGATAACGATAAGATTTATATTAAATAACCTACCGGTTTTAATAATAGTTTAGGCTGTATATACTTATTAAAATATACCTTATATAGGTTTAAATAATCCCCTTAAATATAATATACTACTTTTATTACTTTTCTCGCTAAACTAGGTTTTATACCCCTAAATACGGATTTTAATATCTTCTTTAATTATAATACCCAGCTAATCATTACTCTATACGTTAATAATATATTAATTATTAGTACTAGGAAGGCCGCTATTACTTAATTTAAATAATAACTAAACGATAAATATAAGATAATTAATCTCAGGCCTATTACCTATTATTTAGGCCTTAAAATCGCGCGCGATCGCTTTAATTATATATTATTCTTTAACTAGGAGGCTTACCTAGAAAGAGTATTTAAAGATTATAATATATAAAATACTAAAGTTAAGGTTATAGGAGTTCTAATAAATTTAATAATTAAGTTTATTTTTATAAATAAAGGCTACTAGGCTAAACCTACCTTTTTAATTATATACTAATTAACTATCGGATTATTTATATATATAATAATAAATATATAACTTAATATCGCCTTCGCGGTATTAATAATAAGCCGTTATATTTCTAACCCCGATAAGATTTATTAGGTTATAATTAAATATATATTTCGTTACCTACGCGGTATATTATACCTAAAGTTTATATTTTAGGATTAACTCGCCCTATTAGAGGGCTACCTAATATTAATTAAGTTAATAATTATAATACGCGATACTCTATCTCTAGTTATACGTTTAATTTTAGTAGTACGATTATTAACTAGTAATCTAAACACTAACTAATTATTACGTTATTATTTTATAAAGCCGAATACGCTAGCTAAATATAAATTATTAAGGAAACTATTTAATTTAAATAGTTATTAAAATAATTAATATTTATTACCCTTATACCCTATACTAAAGGGGAATCTAAAGATTATATATTAATACTACTCGCTAACGTACCGTATATATTTATTACTTTTTTAGCGATACCCATATACTTCGCGCTTATTATAGTTATCTTTTATAGTAACTAGGGTATTATAACCCTAGCTAAAAACCCCTAAAATTACGGTTATATTAAATATATTAACTTATAGTACTACTTCTAACGCGAAAAGATTATATTAGGCGAAATTAAATTCTACTATATCTTTATAATAGATTAAATTATTAATAGGTTTACTAAAGCCCTTTTTAAAATTAAATTCAATATTTTTCGGGCTACTCTAGGCCTTTAATAGTTTATTGAACTATAGTAGGTAGAAATACTTCTTGATTGATTATCTATGGAGGATAAGAGCGAATATGCGTGTAAGACCCTGATACTAAATATTACTAAGTATCTATTTACTAAATAATCCTATACTCCTATATTCTAATACCCCTACTCGAACGAAATCCTTTATTAAGAAGTCTCTAAAATAGCCCTGTATTCCCCCTATTTTAGGGTCGTTATAATAGGCTATAGGGGCCAAAACTATAGTTTATAGGGGCTAAGTTATAGGCCTAAGCTATAATTAGTAGAGGCTAAGTTATAAGGCTAAGATACGTCGGTAGGGGCCAAGTTATAAGACTAAACTACGTCGGTAGGGGCTAAGGAAGTAAAATTCCGTTTTTTAATAAAATACGGTATTTTAATAATTTTATTTAATAGTTAACCTATATACGCTAAATTTAGGTAGTAACTAGGTCGGAGTATTAATAAACGATATAAATACTACAAAAAGATTATTAGAAATAGTCGGATATTATAAAATTCGTAGGGAGGTAATTATTAAGGATATAAAAACCGCCTAGAATACTATAGAGACCGCGTTAGATACTACGGGTATAACGATATATAATTATAACGGATATTTAAGGGATATTCTAGCGACGTATATATTTATTAATAAGGGTTATAAAAGGGTTAAATAAAAATAATAAATTATAAAGCGACTTTATCGTCGCTATATATAATTTAAAAATACTTAAAGCGAGTTAGGATATACCGCTATACGTACGAATATGATTTAGCTGAAATTTAGAGAGTATATTTTATAAGGGCCTTAAATAAGACCTTAAAGATTTAATAATAATTTATAAAGTAGTTATTAATTAATATTAAATCGCGTATTAATTTTTAATTTACGGGGAAGGCGCTAAATATATATTAAATTTTAAATACGGCTCTTCGGGTATACCCGTAGAACCGTATTTTTAGTATATAAAGATTTAAAATTCTTTTATAAAAGTATTAATAAATTTTTATATAAACTATTAAAGGCTTAAAATAACTCGAAAAATATTAAATTTAACTTTAAGAAAAGCTTTAGTCAGGCCGTCGGCGATCTACTCCATAATCGGAATATAGCGGAACTCGATTTTATTTATTATAACTTTTTCGCGCTAGAAATAGTACTAGATTATAATATATTTAATATAATTATAGTCCTAGAGGTTCTTAGCTAGTATTATAATATCTTAATTATTATAAAAAATAATTCTCGTAAATATAAAATAGGTTAGTAGAGCGGAGTAGGAGGCTAATATAAATAATATAATAATAAATACTATTAATATATACTAGCTTAAATCTCTACCGGAATAAGGTATACGAGTATTAATTATTTAAATAGTTTTTTAAGCTAGATAATTTCTTTAATAATTTAGGTCTAGCCCGCGTATTCGGCTTTATAGGATAATAATATAATAATCGGTTAATATTTAGACTACTAATTAATAATCGTATTACCGAGATTAAATATATAACTAGAGGTAGAATACCTTATATTATAATTACCCGCCTAATTAATATTAATATAGCCCTTTAATAGGGCGAGTTAACCCTAGAAGATTAACTTTAAGTATAATATACCGCGTAAATAACGGAAGATACGTTTTACGGCCGCCTAATAAGATTCGTTAGGGTTAGAAATATAACGACTTATTATTAATACCGCGTAAACGATATTAGGGCGCGTATTTATTATAATATATATTAATAAATTAATAATTAATTAGTATATAATAAAAGAGGTAGGTTTAGCTTAGTATTCTTTATCGGCCGGTACGAATTTAATTATAAGGTTTATAGAGACTCCCATAATTTATTGAAATATACTAAGGCTTAGTATATTACGTGACTTAATCACGTGATCTAGGATCTATATACAGATCCTCTATAGTATATAGTCTTACGTATTCCCATAGTTCTATAGAATAATCAAGTATTTTTCTATAATTTTAATAGGTTATAAGCCCAGGTCGTATAGCGACCGTTCTAGGGTATAGATACCTTATATCTAACCAGTATACCTACCTATTTATAGTATAATTAATAGTAGTATTTATGGTCTAACTCACTCCTACGGAGCTCAACGACCATTATACTATAATATACGATATACTATAACCTTTATCTAATGAGTAAGCTTATTAGATAATAGTTATATAATATAAAATCTAGTAAGAAGTTAAGACGAATAGGGTAAATCATAATTTATCGTCTCTATAACTGATTAGGACTTTACCCGTTAACTAGCCCCTAGAATAACGCCTACTTCTAAAAAGAATACTAATACTACGTAGAGATTTACTATTATTAATAATAATAATATTAATTATCTAAGTATTATTTCTATTAAAATAATATATATATTAATCTCGTTAATATTAACGGTACTCTTTATTAGCTCTTATTTCTTAATTTTATAAAGCTACCTCCGACTCCGCTAAGGATTATTTATAAATAATCTTTTTTCGAGCCTTAAAAGCTCTTTAATTCCTAGATCTACTATCGATCCCTATAAATCCTATCTATCCTATCGATCCTAACGGTTTATTATTATTATTACGTTAGGAGCGTCTAGAAAATATTTATATCTAACCGAAAAATAGCTACTTAGGGCGTTAATACTATTAATTATATTAAGAGTACTTAAAAGAGATTTATATCTAGTAGTAAACCGGCTATTTAAGGTCTTAACTTTATTAATTATACTATTTCCCCGTAATTATTCGTTATTAATAGTTGTTATCCTTAGGGATAAACGCCTATATAATAATTATAAATCCCGTTATAAATAAGATAGTAAATCCTGTATCTAAATTATATTAAATTTATCCTAACTCGTTTAGTCCTTATCTAGTCTTTTATCTTAATTTAATTATTAAAGTTTATCGTCGCTCTATATATATATATTTCCTTTATTTTATTTAATACCTTAAGGTTAATCCTACTATTTTCGATAATAATAACGACCGCGATAACGATTATTAAAACCCCGAAGACCCTCTATCGGAAGACTCTAATTTAGGTACTAGTATTAAATTATTAAATTATTAAATAATATTAAACTTTTTAACCTTAAAGCTAGAACTAGACCTAGGGTATTTATAATATCCTTATTTTTATTATCCTCGTCTTTATTATCCGACTCGTCTTTAATATTATTATCCCCTAAATCCCTAGGTATATTATTACTATAGTAGATATAATAACCCCGTCGGTTTTTATTAATAGTTTCCCCTTTATATCGATTATAATCCTCGATACCCTAGAGTAGTACCCTAAATAACTTAAGAGTATTACCGACTTCTTTATCCTTAATAACCTCCGGCCGGAAAATCTAAACTCCGTAATTAATACGAAAATATATATAATTATCCGAAACCGACTCGGATATACCGGCCGTTAAGATATTAAAGATTTAACTTAATTAAATAAAATCTTAGATTAGGTTACGGAAAACTTTAAGCCTAAAGACTTTAATATTTATACCGAGTTAATACACCAGCTATATACTATATCCTTAGGTAGTAGTACTATTAAGGATATAACCGATTATACTAAATAATTTTAATAAATAAATATCGTAATCGTTAATTTTAAAATATCGTTTAAGCTACTTTAGGTATACTTAATCTAACTTTACCTTATAAGGCTAGGGGATCTCTATACTATATTCTAAATATTATATACGTAATCTTATATCTTTTATAATATTAGTACGTATACCTTTAAGGAGGTAACCCTAGCTACTATAAATAAAGAAAAACGAATATTTATATAAGAAACCCTAGTTATAATAATTATAACTAAAGATCGACCTCGATAAAGAGGAAATAAACCTATTAAGCCTTATAAGATATATAGCTCTTATAAAGAATTAAGGAAAAAGTATTAATATTTTAAAACTAAATATTAATACCTATATCCGGAATAAAAGCCCGATAAATTTAAGACGGAAGCTAAAAAGGCGGCCTATTTAATTAATAAAAAGCGAAAGGTATCTAAAATAGAAAAGAATAACTTTATTTATTTTATAAATAACCTAGCCTACTTAAAAGAACCGCCTAACGACTATTTTATTCGGGGTATATTAATATTAATAGTAATTACCTTAGAGGTAGATATATTTTATTTATATATTATTAATAACGGATATACCCGAAGCTCGGTTATAAACTAGTATAATTTTATTAATATACGACCTTATTCCGGCCTATAAATCAAAGGAATTAAAGGCTATATATCTACTTTATATAATATTAAAACTATTAAACTCTAATATAATATTAATAATATTAAGCGTACCCTTTTTATATCGGGTATATTATATATACTTAATATAAGGGTAAATTTACTATTTATAACCTACCTCCTAAATATAAAAGCGAAACTTAACCTCTCTAAATTAAGGGGCTAAATATTCGCTTAAGGCGCTATTTTTATAGCCTACCGTATATATAGGTTATTCGCTCTAAACCTATAATAACCGCTAGTGGCTTTAAATACCTATAGTATTCCTCGCGCCTTTATAAAATAATATTAATATACTCGTATAGGTTATATAGGGTAATAAAACGTTATTAAATTACCTTTAGTCGCCTTAGGGGTCGATTCTATTTATAAGTTTAATAATAATTACATTTATAAGAGTTATATAATAGGCCGCTAGTAGTCGGCCTTATATAAAAACGAATATTAACCGGGAAAATCCTTATTAAATCTTATTCATAATAACCTAATTAGCCCGTTAACCCTTATCGGGCTTAGAGGCTATAGGTACTTCATAACCTAAAGATATAATAAAATTAAATATACCGAAATTAACCTACTAACGCTTAAAAGCCAAATATTCGGGTTATTTAAATAATTTAAAACTAAATATAAACGTAGTAATTAAAAAATTTATCGTTTATATATTAATAATAGTAGCGAATATATCTTTAAGGAGTTTTAAAACTACCTAAAAAATAAAGGGATTATATATAAACTTATAATACCTAAAAATCCCTAGTAAAATAACAAATCGGAGTATTTTAATTATACTATAATAACTAGGCTTTATCCCTTAATTATTAACTCCGGCCTCCTATATAGCTTATAGCCTAAATTTATTTAAATAATCGCCTATCTTATCGCCCGTAGACCCGTTATTAAGTTATTTCTCTCGCCGATTAAAATATTCTCGGGCCTACGCCCAGACCTCTTTTATTTACGTATTATCGGTTTAATAGCCTAGGCTATAAATCGGAAATAAAAAAAGTTTCTCGATAAAAGTATATAGTACTTTCTTATAAGATATAAAGGGAATTATATCTTCCGGCTATAAAACTTAATAATAAAGAAAATAATCCGTTTAAACTTTTATTATATTTAAGAAAAGCGCCCTCGATATATCTTTAACTAGAATAACGACCTATTAACTCCTAATCCCCCTATTAAACGTTAATAATATATAGCTCTAGGGGAGGAGTAGAACGAATCTATTATTATTAATATTATTTAGAATAATAAAGCGCTTATATTAAATCCGTCTTCTTCTAGTACCTTTAATACTCCGTTATCTTTTACTCCTTCTAGTACTCCCTCTTCTAGTAATATACTAGCCGGTAACTCCTTAACTATAACTATATAAATCCAATTTATTAATCGGGTTATTAGTGATTACCCTAATCTCGATTTATTAAAATATTAATTATTATCGCTAGATTTATTTAGTTTATTCGTATTATTTTTTTAGGCTATTAATAATAAACCCTATAAACCTAGGACCTATAATAAGGTTATTCGGGGTAGTCGTAAAGCCGAATAATAACTAGCGATAAAAGAGGAGCTAAAATCGTTTATTTAAAATAATACGTAGTCGCTAGTTAACCTCCTAGCTATAAGGAAAGCTCTTACCGGTAAATAAATATTTACTCTTAAACGGGGCCTAAAAATAGGGGAGATCCTATAATATAAGGTACGCTAGGTAGTATAGGGTTTCGAATAATATAAAGATCTCGACTACTATAAAACCTTTATATCGGTATTTAAACTAATAAATTATAAAATTATCTTTACCCTAGTAGCTACCTATAACTAGGATATTAAATAAATAAATATTAAAACCACTTTTTTATATAGGGCTATTAAGGAAGAACTTTATATAAAATAATTTATAGGAGCGAGCCTAAACTTATTAATATATAAATTTAAAAAAGTTTTATATAAGCTGAAATAATCCCCTAGAGTATAATATAAAACCTTTACTAAATTCCTTCGCTCTTTAGGTTTCGAATTAATTAATATTAACTTTAGTATCTTTATTAACCCTAGGATAAATATTATTATCGTTATTTATATAAACGATCTTCTTATTATCGGCCTAAAAATCGCCGATATTAATTCTATTAAATTAAAATTAGATAATCGCTTTTAAATAAAAGACCTCGGCCTATATACTTTTTATTTAGGGATAATTATTTTACGCGACCGCCCTAATAGGACTCTACGGCTTAGTTAAACTAGGTATATTAAATAGGTCCTAAAAAGATTCGATATATAAGAGTATAAATTGTAGTTTACCCTTATAGATACCTCTACTAAGTTTTATAAAATAAAGGATAATTATATTACTCCTACGGTATTCCGCCTTAAATATTAATCCGTAGTAGGATCCCTTATATATACTATACTAAACACTCGCCCTAATATAATATATATAATATTAATAGTTAGTCGGTATAGATTAAACCTAATTAATACTTATTAGAATATTATTAAAAGGATTTTTCGGTACCTAAAAATCATTATAAGCTACCGCCTTATATATAAATAACCCTTAAATTAGGTATCTAGATATATTAATACCGACTAGGTAAATAATTATAATACCCGTTATTCTACCTCGGGATATATATTTAATACCGGTAATAATATTATTAACTAGTCCTTAAAGCGTTAGCCTACGGTCGCGTTATCGATTTATAAAGCTAAATATATTAGGTAGATTTAGGCTTCTAAGGAAATTATCTAGTTACGGAATTTATTTACCTAATTATCCGAAACTATTATATAAATTATAATTATTTACCATAATAATTAAGGTATTATAACCCTCGTAAAGAACCCCTAGTTTTATACCCGAACCAAATATATTAATATTAATTAGTACTTTATTCGGGAAAAGGTCGTTAATGATTAAATCGTCCTAAAATACGTCCCGACCGATAAATAAATAGCCGACGGCCTTATAAAAGCCTTAAATAAGGATAAATTTAATATATTCTATTAAACCCTAGGTTTAAAGGCTCCCTAGGAGTTTATCTAGCTACTATAATATAACTAGAATATTATTAAGACCGCGGGTATATTATTAAAACTAGCGGGTATTTAGCCTAACTCCCGTTTCCGTTATACCTTATTTTTAGTTGTATTAAAATTAAATAATAAGTCCCTAGCTACTACCTATTCACCGCTATTACTTTATATTTAATATATAATATAAAATTCTAAGTATCCTACCTCCTTCGTATATTTAATCTTTATTATTACTATAGTAAAAAGCTTAAAATTTAACCGCCGGTATTAAAAGTTATAATTATTTTAAGTTTATTAATATTTAATATAACCCTAGATCCTTCTAAACTTTATAATAATATCTTAATAATTAAATTATCCGAATTCCTAGTATATACGTAATTCTTTACGTCGGTATATATATATCCTCGCCCCCTATTATTCCTTATAAGGGATAATAAGGCTAATTAATTTAAAAACTTACTAGATCCTAAAGGGCGCGACTACTATAATAAACTCCGTAGGTAAATACCCTAAATTATTAATCGTTTAACTCTCTTTACTATTTAAACTAAATTATAGGTCGGTACCGGTACCTAGCCTATAAATATATAATATTATTAAGGTACCGCTATCCTTATTAACTCTAAAGGCTACGGTAAATACCTTATTATCTATAATTATAAGGTTAATATAGGTTAAGATTTTAATTAATTACGCCCTAGGTAGTTTATACTTCTAACCTAACTCATATTTATTTAAATATACTATAAGGTAGATAGCCTATAATATAATAATAACGGCTATATACCCCTAGAGCCATACCGCTATATTCTTTATATTATTACCTAGATTTAGTTATTCTTTAGGCACTTAGAGCTCTTTTTCTAGAGTCTTTAAGATTAGCGCCTCTAAGGATTCGTTTATATTATTTATAAATAAGCGCTATAATACCTTATTCGTATAGGCGCTTAGCGCCTATAACTACCCCCTATAATAACGTTTTTTATAGTATTATCGTCGGGACTTATCTATATCCTGCTTAACTATAATAATCTACTCGTAGTATCGCATTCGCCTATATAGTTTATACAACCATATTTTAACTTATAAATAGTATATATATATTATATATTAAATAAAATTTTTAAATAACCGTATTTTATTAAAATCAGGAATGTTTTATATAGGTAGACGGGATTTTTATTATATAGGAGCTACTTACTATAACTACCTAGCGTTTACTTTTCTATAGTAATAGCGTTCGAGTAGGAGTATTAAAATATACTAAAGCTCAGTATATTACGTAACTCAGTCACGTGATCTAGGATCTGTATACAGATCCTCTATAACATATAATCTTACGCATTCCTATAGTTCCATAGAATAATTAAGTATTCTTCTATATTTTTAATATAATTTTGGCTTTAATATTAAATATATTATAATCTTTAAATACCCGCTCTAGGTATATTTCTTAACTAAAGGATAATATATAATTTAGGCGATCGCGCGATATTTTAAAACTAAAATAATACGTAATAAGGTTAAGGTTAATTATTCTATATTTATCGCTTAAGTATTATTTTAACTAAATAATAATATCTTTACTAGCGCCGGTAATTAATATATCGTCGATATATAATATAATAATTAGCTATATCTTATAGTTAAGAAATATACTAAAGTTAGCGCTTAAAGGTATAAAGCCTAGCTTAGTTAGGAAAATAGTAAAGATAGTATATTATACTCGAGTGGATTATTTAAACCTATATAGAGTACGTTTTAAGAAGTATATACGACCTAAATTATCGTCGAAACTAGTAGGTTATTCGATATAGATTTTATTATTAATTAAGCCGTATAAGAAAATAGTCTATACGTTTATTTATTTAAACTTTAAGTCGTAGGTAGTTATAATAACGAATAGTACTTTATAATTTATAAGTTTAATTATTAAAATAAACGTCTCGTTAAAATCGATTTTATATTATTATTTAAAGCTATATATAACTTAACGGGCTTTATAACGAGTTATCTCGCTAGTAACGTTATATTTAAACTTATAGATTTATTTACCGCGAAGGATTTTTCGATTATAAAATAAATTAACTAGTATCTAGGTATTATTAATTAAAAATAAATTAATTTCGGCCTTTATACCGAGTTACTAATATATTTTATTTAGGGTATTAGTTATAACTTTTTTATATATTTTAAACTCGTATAATTTATATAATAACATTTTAATTAATAATATTATTAGGTCGGGGGAGAGGGTAGGTTTATATAATTCTAAATACCTATTAAATACCCTTATTAATATTACGGGCGAGGCGGAGGCGGGGGAATATTAAACCGGATTTATATCGTCTAATAAATTAAAGCTCGAGGACTTTAATATTATTACTCGCGATAATACTTTATTTATAATTAATAGTAGTAGTTATAGCGCTTATAGGCTAGGGCTAGGTATATTAACTCTTAGTTTTAATAACCGTAGCGAGATAATACGTTTAATAGGTCGTTAAAGGGGGGTTATAATAAATTTAAAATTACTACTATTATATCCGTAATCGTCGATATTTAATTTTATATTAATAAAAGGTTTATATAAATTTAAAATACTTTTATATTTTATTATAATATCGCCTCCTTAACGGGGAATTATTCTAAAAAATTTATTAACTAGCGGTACCTATATTATAATACGTTTATTTGTAATATAGCGCTCCTCGGTCTATTAAATTTAGGTAAAACAGAGTATTTTACCCGTAAATATTAATATTCGATAAAAATAATTACCCTCGTATTTAATAAGGGCGCCTTTAGTACTATATTAAATAAACTTTTATTAATTTTTATTTATAATATAGCGGTCTTAATATAGGCCGATTTAATTAATATTATATAAATATAATAAATTAGGACGTATTCTAATAGAGCCTTTATAGGGTATAATATTTATTATAATAATAAAAGACCGATTTCGGAGCTAGTTTATAATCGAGATAAGTTTTAGAATTAATATTTTATTAAGACCGTTATTATCTAGTAGGGTATATACCTTCTAGAGTAAAGTTTAGCTAATATATTTTAATATATTATTTATTTAGGGGTTCTTAAAAATAAAGTAGCTCTAAATAATACTATATTTATATTAATAATCGGCGAAGGCCTTATTAATATATATAGGATCTTTATCGGTATAAAGGTAATGAATATAATAGTTATTATATTCTTTAACGGACCTATAGTTACGAAAGATACTAAATATACCTATTTTATTAGGTATAAAATAATCGTAGTTATATTTAAATTTATCGTTAATATAAGTAATTATAAAGCCGAAGCTATAGGCCCTAAGATTAATAATATTATATTCGAAACGGCCCTTCCGTAGGCTACGCTTATACGAATAAGTATATATTTTTATAACGTTATAGGTCTTATAGTCGTTATCGCCCTTAATCTTTAATAGGTCGATACCGTTAGTTATTTTAAATAACTATACTATATTATCTTTCTCTAAATAACCGAGTCTCTCGTATTATTAGGTTAGAGCTTTAGTATTAATAATAACTAATACGAATTACTACTAATTTATACGTAGAATATAGAGGTTATAATTTTATAATATTATAATAATTTCTTTAAATCCGATAAAGATCCTCTTTAAAATAAAACTTAGGGGGTAGCTAGCTCGTTAAAGTTTAATATAAAAAATTAAATTAAAGCCGCTATTAAGAATATACATAATATTATTAACTTTAAAGTATTATATATCTTTATCGCCTAAATATAATAGCCGAATAACTTTATTATTATATAATATTAGGCCGCCTTTAAAGTCGTTAATATTATTAATATCTTTAAGCTTAATATACTTCGTAAAATTAAAATAATTATAATTAATATAAACGGTAGTACCGGTATCTAGAATTTAAAGTTTAGAAATATCGGCTATAATATTTATAAGAGTGTAATAATATTTTATATTTCCCAAATTAGAATTACCTTCGGTATTAAACCTCTAGCGCTTATTTAATTTATTAGATTTATTATCCTTACTTTTATTATTATTATTATTATCTTTAATAATAGTATTATTATTACTTCTACCGCCGTCTCTAACGCGGTTACCTTAACCGCGCCGGCTACGGTCGCGCTAGTTATTATAATTAAAATTATTATACTAGGGTTTATTATAAATAGTATAGTACCGTACCCGCCTAATAAAGTTAGCGTAGTAGGAGTACGGTCGAATAGTTCTTTCTTAATTAAATTCTTAAATATACTATAGCGTTAAAGTATATATAATAAATACTAGTTAGTTATAGCTAGTACTACTAGCCTATAAGTATAATATATTACGGAAACGAAAGATCGCTATATTTAGGGTAGTCTTAATAGTACTATCGGTATTAAATAAGTCGTAGTCTTTAGCGAATATTTTATAGTAACGCTAATAATTAAACTTAAGGTTACGGTAGAATTATTAAATTATAAAATTATTATTAAGCTTAAGGTAGCTAAAATTATAAAACTCGTTATAGGCCTCCTAAAATTTATTAACGTAATTACTAGAATTATCGTATTAACTAGTAGTAAATTAATTAAGTTTAGTTAGTATCTTATATAAGTAGCCGGAGTTATAAGGTTTAAATTCGTTTATAATAATCGTCTAAACTATAATAACGATTTTATTATTTTTAATTTTAGCGTAGGTTATAGGGGCGACGATATAACGGAGGATATTATAAATTATCTTATTATCGGTGAATTATTAATATATAATATCGATATTATAGTTAAGTTTACCTATATTTAGTTCGAGGGCTATAATAAATAGATCTTCGAGGTATTCTTATAGATCTATTATATTAAAATTATTATATATATCCTACTTCTATTTAATAAAGCCTTCTATTAAATTTAAAATTTCGATTTTAATAAATACCTAAGATAAATAGTCTTTACGAATACCGATATATTAATAATAACCTAGGTATAAGGCCGAATAGTTTAATATTACTAGGCGGTTCTAGTATTAATTTAGAATAACTAAAACTAGCTAAAGAATCGGATCGATAGCGGTATATATATATTATATTAATATCTCTTTTATCGTTATACGTATATACCTTATTACGGAGGTAATTAATTATTTATTTAATCTACCGAAAGATACGGAGCTAGAGTCTTTAAAAAATATATTATTATTTAGTAATTAAATAGGGAGGTTTAGTCTTAAATTACTCTAGATTTTATTTTTGTTTTAATAGTTATTACTATCGTAATCGTTCTAAATAGCGAGGTTAGAAGTTTAAAGGATAATATATTTAGAGTTTAACTCGCTATTACTCTATATAAAAGAATAAAGGCGAATAACTTTAATAACTATTTTAATAATAAAAGTTATAATTATAATTACGATTTATAATTATAGTTTATAATATTTTCCCCCCCGATTACGGAGTTATAAATTTACTTTTAACTATTAATATTATTAATATTATTAAGGCTTATTTTTTAAAGCGGTAAACGAGCTATAATAATAATTAATTACGATTATTCTAGGCTTTAAAAAGACCTTATAAACTTAAAACTATAATATATTAATAACGATTATAATAAGTTATATAGAGGTATTGATAATAATAAATTATTATTATATATAACTACCCTTAAGGTATTTATTAAGGTATATATAAAATACGTTAATATTAGCCGATTACGGCGATTAGTTACTTCCTAGTATAATAACTAATTATTTTCTAATAATGTACTTCGTTTATTAATTATTTTCTAGTGGTATATAAACTCTTTATAAACGATTTAGCTACTCTCTAGTATATATTATATAATACGATTAACTATTTTCTAGTAGTTATATATATAGTTTATCGGGCTATTTCCTAGTAGGGGCGGGGTTAGCGGAATTATATTCTAGGTACTAAACCCCTTATTTAAAAATTTCTTACGGGCGTAATCTAATACGTTTTAAATATAATTACAATAACGTAATAACGCCGTATTACTACTATTAATACTATAATAATATAGCGAGTATATAACGGATATATATATAGAGCCCGGGCTTATAACCTATTAAACTATAATAGGTAGAAATACTTCTTAATTAATTATCTATAAAGGATAAAAGCGAATATACGTATAAGACCTTAATACTAAATATTACTAAACATCTATTTATTAAATAGTCCTATACTCCTATATTCTAATATAGTTTATATAAAAATCTATTAATACTCTTATAGGAGGATTTTTAAGTCTTTATATATTAAAAATACGACTCTACGGGCGTACCCGAAGAGTTATATTTAAAGTTTAATATATTTATAATACCTTCCCCGTAAATTAAAAATTAATATACGATTTAATACTAATTAATAATTACTTTATAAATTATTATTAAATCTTTAAGGCCTTATTTAAGGCCTTTATAAAGTATACTCTTTAAGTTTCAGCTAAATCGTATCCGTATATATAATAGTATATCTTAACTCACTCTAGGTACTTTTAAGTTATATACGGCGACGATAAAATCGTTTTATAATTTATTATTCTTACTTAACCCTTTTATAATCTTTATTAATAAATATATACATCGCTAGATATTGGAATATAGGAGTACAGGACTACGTAAATAGATATTTAATAATACTTAGTATTAAGGTCTTATATATATATTCGCTTTTATCCTCTATAAATAATTAATTAAGAAGTATTTCTACTTATTATAATTTAATAGGTTATAAACCCGGGCTCTATATATATATCCGTTATATACTCGCTATATTATTATAATAGTAATAATAGTAATACGGCGTTATTATATTATCGTAATTATATTTAGGACGTACTAAATTATACCCGTAAAAAAATTTTAAATAAGGAGTTTAATATCTAAAATATAATTCCGCCGGCTCTACCCCTACTAGGAAATAACCCGATAAATTATATATATAATTATTAAAAAGTAGTTTAATTATATTATATAATATATATTAAAAAATGACTAAATTATTTATAAAGAGTTTATATACCGCTAGAAAATAATTAATAAACGAAGTATATTATTAGAAAATAGTTAATTATTATATTAGGGAGTAACTAATCGCCGTAATCGGCTAGTATTAATATATTTTATATATATCTTAATAAATACCTTAGGGGTAGTTATATATAATAGTTATTTATTATTATTAATACCTTTATATAATTTATTATAATTATTACTAGCGTATTATAGTTTTAAATTTATAAGGTCTTTTTAAAACCTAGAATAATAATAATTAATTACTACTATAACTCGCTTACCGCTTTAAAAAATAAGTGTTAGTAGCGTTAATAGTATTAATAGTTAAAAATAAATTTATAACTCCGTAGTCGGGGGGAAAAATATTATAAACTATAATTATAAGTCGTAGTTATAACTATAACTTTTATTATTAAAATAGTTATTAAAGTTATTCGCCTTTATTCTCTTATATAAAGTAATAGCGAGTTAAACCCTAGATATACTATCCTCTAAATTTCTAACCTCGTTATTTAAAACGATTACGATAGTAATAATTATTAAAACGAAAATAAAATCTAAAGTAGCTTAAGGCTAAACCTCCCTATTTAATTACTAAATAATAATATACTTTTTAAAGACTTTAGCTCCGTACCTTTTAATAGATTAAATAAATAATTTAGGTCGTATATACTTCCTAAAACGTACTTTATATAGGTTTAAATAATCCCCTCGAGTATAATATACTATCTTTACTACTTTCCTAACTAAGTTAGGCTTTATATCTTTAAGTATTAACTTTAACGTATTTCTTAACTATAAGATATAACTAATTATTATACTATATATCGACGATATACTAATTACCGGCGCCGGTAAAGATATTATTATTTCACTAAAATAATACCTAAAGTAAATAATAAATATAGGATAACTAACTTTAGCCCTATTATATATTATCTTGGTTTTAAAATATCGCGCGATCGCTTAAATCGTATATTATTCCTTAGCTAGGAAATATACCTAAAGCGGGTACTTAAAGATTATAATATATTTAATACTAAAGTTAAAGTTATAGGAGTCCCTATAAACCCTATAATTAAATTTATACCGGCCGATAAAGGATATTAAATTAAGCCTACCTCTTTTACTATATACTAGTTAACCCTTAGCTTACTAATATATACTATAATAAATATATACCCTAATATCGTTTACGCGGTATTAATAATAAATCGTTATATTTCTAACCCTAACGAATTCTATTAGGCGGCTATAAAACGTATCTTCCGTTATTTATACAGTATATTATATTTAAAGCTAGTCTTTTAGGGTTAACTCGCCCTATTAAAGAGTTATACTAATATTAATTAGGCGGGTAACTACGATATAAAGCGTTCTACCTTTAACTATATATTTAATCTTAATAATATAATTATTAATTAATAGTCTAAGCGTTAACCGATTATTACGTTATTATCCTATAAAGCCGAATATACGGGCTAGACCTAGGTTATTAAAGAAATTATCTAGCTTAAAAAGCTATTTAAATAATTAATACTTATTACGCGTATACCCTATTCCGGTAGAGATTTAAGCCAGTATATATTAATAGTACTCGTTATTATATTATTTATACTAGCCTCTTACTCCGCTCTACTAGCCTATTTTATACTTACGATAATTATTTTTTATAATAACTAAGATATTATAATATTAACTAAGAACCCTTAGGATTATAATTATACTAAATATATTATAATCTAGTATTATTTCTAGCGCGAAAAAGTTATAATAGGCGAAATCGAGTTCCGTTATATTCCGATTATATTATAAATTATTAATAACCTAATTAAAACTCTTCCTAAAGTTAAATTCGATATTTTTCGGGTTATTCTAAACCTTTAATAGCTTATATAAAAGCCTATTAATACTCTTATAAAAGAATTTTAAGCCTTTATATACTAAAAATACGGCTCTACGGGTATACCCGAAGAGCCGTATTTAAAGCTTAACGTATATTTAGCGCCTTCCCCGTAAATTAAAAATTAATACGTAATTTAATACTAATTAATAACTACCCTATAGATTACCGTTAAATCGTTAAGGCCTTATTTAAGGTCTTTATAAAATATACTCTCTAAATTTTAACTAAATCGCGTCCGTATATATAACGGTATATCCTAACTCGCTCTAGATACTTTTAGGTTATATATAACGACGATAAAATTATTTTATAATTTATCGTTCTTATTTAGCCCTCCTATAATCTTTATTAATAAATATATATATCGCTAGAATATCCCTTAAATATCCGTTATAATTATATATTATTATACCCGTAGTATTTAATACAGTCCCCGTAGTATCCTAGGCGGTCCTTATACTCTTAATAATCGCCTCTCTACGAATCCTATAATATCCAACTATTTCTAATAATCTTTTTATAGTATTTATATCGTTTATTAATACTCCGACCTAGTTACTACCTAAATTTAGCGTATATAAGTTAACTATTAAATAAAATTTTTAAAATACCGTATTTTATTAAAAAACGGAATTTTGCTCCCTTAGCCCCTACCGACGTAGTTTAGCCCTATAACTTAGCCCCCACCGACGTATCTTAGCCCTATAGCTTAGCCCCTACTAATTATAACTTAGGCCTATAACTTAGCCTCTATAAATCATAGTTTTGGCCTCTATAACCTATTATAACGACCCTAAAATAGGGGGAATACGGGGCTATTTTAGAGACTTTTTAATAAAGAATTTCGTTCGAGTAAGAATATTAGAATATAGGAGTATAGGACTACTTAATAACTACTTAATAAATAGATACTTAATAATATTTAGTATCAAGGTCTTATATATATATTCGCTCTTATCCTCTATAGATAATTAATTAAGAAGTATTTCTACCTATCCTATATTCAATATAATCCTAGAATTAATTTTCCTTAAATTTAATAAATCTTATTATAATATAAATAAAATTTAATCTAGTAAGTTACTTTACTTCTTATAATTTAAATACCGCGATAAATTATCGGCTAAAATTACTTTTATTTAAATAATACGTAATTACGAAATTAAAAAATTAAAGTCTAATAACTTATTATATTTAACGACTATTTAATTACTTGATATTTATAAACCTCTTTAAGTTATTATAATTTATTAAAATTTTAATTTTATATAAACTACTTTTATAATAATATTATTATTATTTAAATATCGTTATAATTATAAGGAGCTCTTTATTATAAATCTTATATCTTTCTTTTAGGCCTAATATCTTACGCGACTAAAATATAATAAGATACTACTTTATATCTTATTATAATTACGAGAGTATTATAATTATTATTAAATTAAAGGTATCTATTTTAACTCGAATTCGTAGTTTGAAATTTAAATATATTAATATTAATATCTAAAAGAAAATATTTCGTAAAATACGAAATATATACTCCGCCTCTTTTAATTATAAAAAAGGCCTAAACTTTTTATTATTTTAATTTCTTTTTAATAGGTTTATTAAAGACTCTATTATTTACGAGTATTAATAAATAAATAAATAATAGAAATATTAAGTCATAGTGCCTAGGGTATATATAGTAATATGAAAGTAAATATATAGACTTAGTAAACGTCTCTACTATTTAATAGAAGAACTAATCTCTAAGGAATTTTAGGAGCTAGGAGTAACTAATTAACTATATAATAACGTATTTAATTATAATATTAATAATTTATTAAATACTTTATTAATTAATAAGGTTAACGTAAGAGTTATATATTATATACGTAGTCTTTAGCCCGAATCTTAACCATTAAGGTCTAGCCTTAATATAGTATAATAATTATCTTTTTCTTTAAGAGATTCGCCCCGAATCTAAATATTAGAATATTTAAGAAAACCCTTTAAACCCGTAGAGAAAATAAAGGAAAGAATAATAAATAAATAATATAAATAAAATATATATTTCCCGATAAATATTAATATAAAAGAGTAATAACTTTCCGAGAATATCTTTTTTTATTAATAATAATTGTTTATAAAACTCTCTAAACCTAGTAGGATAAATAAAGGAAAGAATATTATAGAACCGATATATATAATTTAAAAATAAAGTATAAATATATTAATTCTATATTCTTATAAGGAAATATAATAATATGTATTTATATAAGCTAGTAGCCGTTAATATATATATTAATAAATATTTAATAAAACTCTTTAGAGTCTTTAAATAAATAAAGTAAAGAATATTTCTAAAATAAATATTATTAATATATATACGTAACGCGAGTTTATTTACTCGGCGCGTTTATAACGGATTAAACGAAATATATTCGTATAACTTTATAACCGAACCCTTATTTAAATTTAGAGATTAATTAAATAACTTATAAATTTATTAAATATCCTAGTTTATTTTATTTATAAAAAAGCGATGCTGTTTATAATAAATATTCGCTTACGATACTCGATAAATGATAAATAAATTATCGATTAATAAGAATTTAAGGAAATTCTAAAAAGGGTTTATTAATAAATCGTATAATAATAATAGGTTTTAATATTAATTATAACTCCGGCCTCCGTCCTTAATATTTTATTTCTTTAATACTATTATATTAAATCTTTATATATATAATTTTACGTATTTCTAATATTTAAATTTATTAACTAATTAATAATATAACTTCTATAAGTTTATTTATAGTATAAACGTAAATTTATTATACGTATTTCGATATAAGAGTTTAAATTAATATATTCTAGTTTCTCTTTTTAGATTTTCTTTTTAATAATCTTTAATTTAAATATAAATATACTAACTCCTTTTCTTTATTAATATTAATCTCGTTTATATTTATTTTATTTAAAAAGAATTATATATACGTATCGTTATTATATATTATTAACTTTTGAAATTCTTACTTTACTTTATTTAATAGAGTACGCGTATTATAATAATAACTCGTTATTATAATTTAATATTTTAATAGTATTAATTCTTTAGATATTTATTATAACTCTTTATTTAAATATTTATAATTTTTCCGTTAATTTTTTAGAAGCCTATTATTTATATTATTTAAAATATATCGGCTACGATAACTTCTCCTATAATAATAGCGTAAATATAGTATATAATTATTATTATATATTATATTACTTTTACCTTCCGGTTCGTTATACCTTATTTTATAAAAATATATAACTAATATTACTAAGTTCCGCTATTATACCGCGGGTATATTAACGTTTTATTTATTTATTATTAATTATATAGCTCTTTAGATACGCTTCGTTATTAAATTATATATTATAAAAAATCCGTTAAGATTTATATATATATAATAGGATCTAATAAATCCGATCCCGCTAGTATAATATTAATAGGTCTTTAATTTCTAGTTTTTTTTATTATATCTTTAAAAAAGATTAAAGATATAATCCGTTATAATATAAATAATATACGAGGCCGATATTTATTATATATTAATACCTTCTAATCTAGTTTATTATTTAAAAATATTATCAAGTTTTTCTTTAAATCGGATTATAATTTTAATAATTATAATTTTAATAATTTTAATTTTAATAATTTTAATTTTAATTTTAATAATTTTAATTTTAATTTTAATAATTTTTATTAATAATTTTAATTTTAATAATTTTAATTTTAATAATTTTAATTTTAATAATTTTAATTTTAATAATTTTAATTTTAATTTTAATAATTTTAATTTTAATTTTAATAATTTTTATTAATAATTTTAATTTTAATAATTTTAATTT
>JAABUW010000834.1_pt1 | contig 56734 bp, 44 predicted proteins | sample 5560081 | NCBI WGS metagenome assembly JAABUW01 (sample SAMN10711882, study PRJNA513363) | rock metagenome | isolation source: Antarctica rocks | place: Antarctica: Victoria Land, Knobhead sud | reverse complement strand
TTTCTCTTTATGACTTTCTACCAAAAAGATAATGCAAAAAGGTAATGCAAAGGCGAAAAACCGGAAAAATTTCTATATTTAGCTCTCTTGACGTCATATTCGATTTCTTGACGAGTCGAGTCGAAAACTTGAATCAAGTATTGACTCAAGATCAATATTAAATTGAGTCAAAATGTTGAAATCAAGTATTTGAGTTGAATCAGAAGATTGATATCAAGTACTTGAGTTGAGTCAGAAGATTGATATTGAAACTTGACTTAATGATCAGTCTAGTTAAAATCGCGTCATGCAACTTTGATTGTTTATTCAAAGAATAGTTCAACTCTTGCTCAGTTCTTGTCTCATTCTCAAGACAGTATGTATGTATGATTTGATTTGATTTGAATTCATACATTCTTGTGACATTGATTTAGATTCAATTCATGAGAGAAACTATGCTATGTATATCAAATGAACAAAACTCTTTGAGAGAGAAAATCGCTCATCAACTACACAACGACTTTGCATCATTGAAACAATAAAACTGACACTGTGTTATCAATAATGAATCTATAGCTTCTATTCAGCATGTGATGCTCAAGTAAACTCTTACAAATGTCTGTGCTGTTTGTTGTAATGCATTGTCTTTGCTCTGCTCTTCATTGATGATATTTTATACAATGATGTTTCAATTCGATTTTTGATTCAAAGATGAAAGACGTTTCTTTGCATTCGTGATGCTTGTAATTGTAACGTAGAACTATGTTCTTTTGCTCAATGATTGTCATTGATTGAGCAGAGAAATGTGTGATGAAAGAGAGACATGCACGATGAGAAGATAGAGTGTGATTGTATTGAATAACTCTTTTCTTCTTTTAATTTGACTTATGTCACGTAGATGTTGAATAGATTGTTAGTATAAATGTGCAGTTGCAATCGTTCAATGCTTAGCTGATCAATAGTAGAGATGCATTCTGATTGCTCTCATGCACTCTCGATTTTTCACGTAGATAGATGTATGACTTGACATCAAGTAAAAAAGATGAGTTCAAGCTCTTTCAGTATATCAGCGTGATCAACAAGTCACTACTTCTTCAAGCACATGTAGTCACAAACTCAAGACTCATCATTTGATTCATTTATTCTACCTAATATCTTTTCATCAATTACTCAACAGTACTGTTGATGTGATGAAGACATTTTAATATTGATGCAGTCAACGAGTTGCAAATTCTTCAATCACTTGTAATCATGACTCTCAGACTCTTCATCTGAATCAACTATTCTACTAATAGTATCTTTTCATCTCTTACTGACATCGACATGTCATTAATTCTCTTCATAGATTGATTGTGACTGTTAGAAGAGAGTGTTGTCGCATGAGTGAAAACTTTGCATGATGACTTTTCTGATCACGCAACGTTCTAACATCATTTAAATTGTGTTGAATTGAGATCTCTTGACTCTTCTGACTTCTATTTGAAACAGAATAGAATCAAAAGATTCATAGTCAACATCATGTACAGATGAATCTCATTGTCAGTCACAGTATGTATGATAAAAATCATTGTCTGAATCTTCATCAAATGAAAAAGAAATTTCATTTAACTGCATTCATGACACAAGAAGATCTTGAAGTCTATTGACAAAGTAAGAACGTTGATTCAATCACAATTCTATTGTTCAAATATTTCAAGTTTTTAAACGTCTTTTTCAAGAAGAACATCGATATTTTGTCTTTGCATTGAGCTCATGATCATGTCATACATCTTAAAAAAGATGCTCAATTCTCAATCTTTGCTTTGTACAACATGAGTCGTGATGAAATTCTAGAACTTCATTGTTATCTGAATGAGAATCTGAGCAAAGATTTCATTCAAGTCAATTGCTTTCAGACAATCATCTTTGTTCTCTTCATCAAGAAACTTGAAGAAAAACTTTGCTTCTGAGTGAACTATCAAGATTTAAACGCTATCACAGTCAAGAATCAATATTCTCTGTCTCTGATCTCAGAAACGCTGAATCATTTAAGTTGAGCTAAAATCTTTATCAAGCTGAATATCATCTCTGCATTCAATTGACTTCGAATCAAAGAAGAAGATGAAGCTCTCATCGTCTTTCACACTCGATTTGAATTATTCAAGTATCTAGTCATACTTTTCAATTTATGTAATGAGCTTGTCTCATTTCAGAAGTATATCAACAATACTCTTTGCAAACATTTAAATAAGTTTTATACAGCTTATTTGAATGACATTCTGATTTATTTCAATAATGAACTTGAGCACAAGATTCATGTCAAGCTCATTTTATAAAAGCTGCAAGAAGCAAATCTTTAGATGAATATAATCAAATACAAGTTTCATGTCACTTAAGTCTTGTATCTAAAATTGATAATCATCATTGAAAAGATCAAGATGAATTCTTTTAAGATAAACATCATTGTCAACTGACTCATCTTGATCAACGTTAAAGACGTTCAAAGTTTTCTAGATTTCGCGAACTTCTATAAAAGATTCATTTATAACTATAGTAGAATAGCTATCTTGCTCACTCATCTCATCAGAAAAGATGTACTCTTTGTCTGATCTCAGAAATGTCAGATTGCATTCAACATTCTTAAGAAAGTCTTCACTTTCAAGATTATTCTTCATCATTATAATTTAGATCACAAGACTGTGATAGAAATCAATGCTTTAAACTATGTGTTCAAAGACATTCTTTTTCAGTATGATGAGAACGAGATTCTTCATTTAATCTCTTACTTTTTAAAAAAGCATAACTCAGTCAATTGTAACTATGAGATCTACGATAAAGAACTCATGATCATTGTTTGTGCTTTCAAGAAATGATGATCAGAGCTTGAAGACTTTATCTATTCTATCAAGATGATCACGAATCACAAAAATCTTAAGTATTTCATGTCAACTAAGCAGTTGAGTTATCATCAAGCTCATTGAAGCGAGTTTCTGTCTAGATTCAACTATCACATCGCTTATCATCTCAACAAGATCAATGATAAGTTGAATGTTTTAACATGTTGCTCAGAAAATCTTTCTAAAGAGAAGAATACATTCGATTCTTGACATCAATATCAACATCAGACAATTCTGAAAACTTATGTTTTAGATCTTGATATTGTTGAGAATCTCACTCTTGATGTCTTCAACATCAAAGTCATGAAGTCTCAGTCACAAATCATCACTTTAAATTCAGTTCAGTTACATTTATTCTCAATTATCTCAGCATTCTTACAAATTTTAGCTTTCATGAATCTAGAAATTGAAGAATTCAACGTTGAAAATGTCAAGTTTCAGCTAGATCAAGACATTTTGAATCTTGATGAAGATTCTGCTGACACTCTCACTCAAACATTGTGAAAGCAAGTCAAAATCAATGATAAATTTGCAGTTCAGATAATTGAAGCACTTTGTAATGAAACATGACATCACAACAAGATTTCTCTAATTGAGTGTGAAGAACATGAGAATTATCTGTACTTTCAAGAAAGAAAGTATGTGCTCAACTCAGATAAACTACGTCTTCGTATCATTCAGCTCGCTCATGATAGTATCATTGATAATCACTCAAAAAGAGCAAAAAGCTATGAACTGATCAGTCAAGTTTACTGATGATTAAACATTTATAAGTATGTTCAACACTTTGTATGAAACTGTCACATGTACACACATTTCAAGCTCTTTAGACAATGAATTCAAGAATGATTGCATTTTCTTTCAGTTCTTGAACATTGTTGATGTGATGTCTTCATGAACTATGTAAATTCTTTATCGCTCAGTATCTTCATGAATATCACATATAAATATGTTCTAATCTTTGTTGATCATTTTATCAAAATGAGACATTTAGTTCTCATCACTTCTATGAAAGTTGAAGAAGTTATCAACTGCTTTTATGCTTATGTTTGAAAACATCATGATTTATTCAAGTTCTTCATGTCTGATTGAAATACACAATTCATCTTTGATGTTTGAAAGCATATGTGTAAAATGTTGAAGATAGATGCTAAGTTATCAATAATGTATCACTCTGAAATCGATGATCAAATTGAAAGAATCAATGCTGTTATGAAGCATTATCTTCAAGTCTTCGTCAACTACATGCAGAATGATTGAGCTAAGTGACTTTCTGAAGTCAAATTCATCGTCAATAATGCATCATCATTAATCACTTTAACATCATTCTTCTTGATCAATTTAAGTCAGAACTTATGTCTAAATTTCAAGTTTTTTGAATCTTTGCTTAAGAATCTTACGTTTTAAGCTCAAAATAAGTTAATCAATGTTAAAAAGTTCATCAAGAAGATGAAGAAACTAACTGAGCATTTATGTGATGAGATGCTTATAGCTCAAATCATCTACGAATTCAATGTTAATCTCTCTCATTGTTCTTGTTTTAAATACTTCGTTGAAGATGAAGTCTGATTGAATGCTTGCAATCTCAGCATCGCTTGCTTCACTGTCAAGTTAAACAATCATAATGTTGATTTCTTCAAGATTAAGCATGTTTTCAAGAACAATTCTCTGATCATTGAGTTAGATTTTTCAGCATTCATGAAGATTCATTCAATCTTTCATGTCATTCTTCTGAATCATATCACAAGTGATTTTCTTTCAAGTCAACGTCAGAAATCTTAAGAACTCATTGTCATCAAGAATGATGAAAGATTCTGATATGTAAACAGCATATTAAACTTCAAGCGTGATAGATGTTACAACTCATTTCTGCTTAAGTATTACATCAATTGAGAAGATTACTTTTCTACTTGAGAGTCTTTTCATCTTTTGAATAATTGTGAGCAAGCACTTAATAAATATCATCTCATCAACTCTGTTGTCAAAGAATCACATGTACTGTCATGTGTGATGTTTTAATGTCAATGTCAAGAACTTTAAGTTCAATCTTCATCATCTTAACTCAGCTCAAATTTGACTCAGATTTTGTCTAAATTTGACTCAAACATCTTGTTTAAATCTGATTTAGATGTGATTCAAATGTATTTTAGTTTTGTTTGTACATTATTATATTAAACTGCATTTCATCTTTTTCTTGCTCAGATTTAACTCAGATCTTGTCTAGATCTGACTCAAACATCTTGTTTAAATCTGACTCAAATGTGATTCAGATGTGTTTTAATTTCATCTGTGCATCATCATATTAAAATGCATTTTGTCTCATTTCGCTCTTCAGACATCTTGCTCAGATCTGATTTAAATGTGACTCAGATTTATTCTAGTTTCATCTGTGCTTCATCACATTAAAATGCGTTTACATCAATTCTCATCTCATTTCAGTCTTAGTCTTCAATTCTTTCTCATTTTATCTTGTTTTTTCTCATTGTTTTGCAGAAACTCAGTCTTGAAGAGAAAAGTTACTGTCATGATATCAAATCATTAATTGTCAATATTTTAAATAATCTTGATTCATTGAATCTATTTTGCAGTTCAATGAATCAAGTCATCAATCTAATCATCATCATTTTAATTTAGTTTCAGCAATTCTGTTTTGATTATCTCAGTCATATGCATGAACTTCTGCAGTCTTAAATCAATAAAACTATTGTTCAGTCTTGATTCTGCTCAATTCATGTATATAAAAGTTGAGTTTTCGCTCTTTTCTTTTGCTTTTTGTCTTTCATCTTGTACATTATCTGATGTATTATCTTGTATTTAAATTTTATCAAAGTAATAATAATATCAGTCTTTTATATTGATAGTATTTATAGTTTAGCTCAGTTTCTGACAATCTTTGATGTCAAAGCTATGTAAACACTTTGATATTCAATTAATATCGTTGTTGAAATCAAAGTTGATTCAATCGTATGATGAAATCTTTGATTGAAAGTCAATTACACACGCTCTGTATACATTAATCATGATATAAGAACACAAGAATGAAATGATGTTTTTATTAATAACTCGTCTAGATCAGCACAAGATAATCATTGAAAATCTTTGATTGAAAAGAAATCAAATTTTGATAAATTCTGCAAATGATTAATTAATATCATTATTAAAGATTTAAACATCAAAATCTGTTGTTTCAAAAGTAAGCAATCAATCAGCATTTTACAGATTTGAGTTAAGCAAGATCTGCAAAATGAAGTGAAAGAACTTGAACTTAATTGTTACGTTAACTATCATCTTGAAGCGATTCACGAATCAGAAACTAGTGAATCAGTTCATTAAATCTGTTCAATTTATTGAATCATTACTTTTAGTGAAGTCAAGCACTTAAGTTAATCTCAATCAATCTCGACTCATTCAATCATCAGAGAAAAAAGAGCTCATCAATATTGTCATGATTAAAGTCGCTGCATATCAAACTCTAATCAAGAATAAGAAGATCAAGATCTTCTTCTTGATCATTAGTGAAATCAACAAAGTGCTTAGCTCAGTTGAAGATTTCGTGAAACTAAATGAAGTGATCTTTGTCATGTCACTGAGTGAACTGAAGAAGAAGCTTTCAATAATCTATCATGACTTTCTAGATATCTTCGATAGAGAAAAAACAACGCAGTTGTCTCTGCATCAATCATATGATCACAAGATTGAATTAAAAGATGAGAGTCAATCTTTTAAAAGTTAATTGTACTTCATATTGAGTTACAAATTGCAGAAGATCAAGAAGTATCTAGAAGAGAACTTGAAGAAGAAGTTTATTACACTCAGCAAAGCTTTCTTCGCTTTATTAATACTATTTGTTGAAAAGAAAGATGATAATTTTCGCTTTTATGTGAATTATCGAAAACTGAATGCTTTGATCAAAAGAAATCGTTATTCAATACTCTTGATAGACGAAGTACTTGCTTGAATTCAAGACAGTAAGTAGATCTGTCGTTGAGTTCAAATTACTCAACTCAACTTAAGTTGAGTTTCAGAATTGAGTTGAGTTGAGAAAGATCAACTCAACTCAATCGAGTTAAGTCAGACTCTTAACTCAACTCAATCAACTTGACGAATTGACTTGAACTTGATGACATGTCTAGACATTTTAATTATTTGAAATAAGTACTAGTAGAATGAAATTATGAATTTTTAAAATGTGTGTGTATGAATGATCTTTATTTACATGTTGAAAAGAAATTTATATGTATGTAGAGAAATGTCTTCGACTCTTCTATCATTGACTCAGATCTCAGTCACTGTTTCTAACTAAACTGCTTGAGAAATGCGTAAGCAATTTCATGAAAACAGTAGATTGCAAAATAAATTGCAAAATGAATTGCAAAACTATTTATGTGAACTTTCTATTGATGTCTTCTTGTCTTCTTTGCTCAAACAATGCATTCAATTTAGCTTTACTCTTAAATGATGATTTCTTCTTGAAATTAGTCATTTCAAAGCTACGTTTACGTGTTGAAACAGAACTTGACTTCAAAGAAGAAGTCATCTTGCGCTGTTCTTTTTTCACTGCTAAAGATGACGACTTAGATTTTTCGTTCAATTTAGAGACTGCAACGAATTTCATCAAATTTCTTTGATTCACAATCTTTCATAATGATTGATCATCTTTCTTCAATCTGTTTCTCTCAGTCAAGTATGATGTAACTCGATCAAAATGAGCAGACGCTGAAAATCGAGCATTTGAAAGTGAAGTTGTTGTAGATCTTGCTGTATTGAATAACGTAAACAACGTGAGTTCTTCAAAGTTTGAGAATCTAGATTGCGAAGATGTTATGAAAAGATTGATATTAATTGAATCATCATTCTTCAGTTCTGATACTGTTAATTAAATGTTTGATGATGAAAAATATAACATTACTTATCATGCTCATTATCATCAACATCATCATCTGATGCATCGCTGATATACTCTAAATCTTCATTAATGTTGATGATGAAGATTAAATCTTTGTTCTTTTCTTGTTTCTGTGCATCGAAAGCTCTTTTCTTCTTGATAAGCTCATGAGACTCAAACTCTGATTTCAACTTCAGAGCATTCACATGCTTAATCATCATGATATTTGATATGATGTTGGCAACAAGAAAGCTGCAATGATAAGATAATACGTCTCATTTCAAATTGAAAGTTCATTCAACATCTGTCAAGATAACTGAAATTGCTAAAATATCTTGAGTCATTCTGCTTAGATTAACAAAGTCTCTGAGATAATTTCTTCAGAACTTAATGAGATCAATGTCTTGAACAATGTTTAAAGATTATTAGAATTTGATATTTCAAAATATATAACTGCAAAATTGATTGCAAAATTGATTGCAAAGAAATTATGAGATAACATTAATTGTGCAATGAACGAAATAAAGAGAAGAAAAACTTACTTTGTTTCAGATATCATTTCGCTTCGTTAGTTGAAACAAGTGATAATGAATTGTAACGTCTGAAATTTCGTCTAGCAACTATATCTGCGATGAAAGATGATTGTTGCAAGACTTTTTCTTAAAGTTGATCTTGCAATGTAGTTGAGTCGAGAGCGTAGTGTTTAGCATAATAATTTATAAACTCTCGTTTGTATTTTTGTTTATAGTCGTCGTCTTGTCATGTAGATTGATTGTATAAACCTAGTTTCTAATGAGAATCTATAATATTTTCGAGATTGTACATTAGCTCTCAATCATGACTGACATTCGCGTAATATTTGAGTAATTTGATTCAAGCTTGCGTTAAAACTTTCAAAAGCAAATGCTTTCAAGAACGTTGTTTTCTCTTCAGAGCTGTCATGTGATTTTTAATATGAAAGAACAAAACATCATAAATAATGTAAATTGAATTGATGCTGAGTTCGCGATTACGTTTAAGTAAATCAGTGAATATCGCGAATGATTTGAGTAGTTCTACAAGATATCGAACATGTTTTCATTCTTCACTATTGAAAGATAGCTTTTGAAGAGTTATATTTTTGTTTTTGTGAGTAGAAATATAACTCTTGATGAAGTCTTGAAGACAAAGTGCTTTCAAAAGCATAAAACAGATGAAATTTCAGCGAATTTTAATGTCTTGTATCATCTTGAGACGAAGTTCGAAATTACGTTGAGTCTTGTAAAAGTTCTCTATTCTCTGAGAACTTACGTTCATATAAACAGCAAGCTTTCAAATTTAATTAAAGATTATTATAATGTCATGAATAAGAGTTTACTCTGTATTTCTGATCATGATTGCAAAATCGATTGCAAAATCGATTGTAAATATTGAAAGAATAAAGTGAACAGTATTACATATGATGAAATCTATCTAGATTATGAAGAGAAATCACAGACTGCTTTATTTATATACTGTCACGCATGACAAAGTTGCAACGCGCGACTTTATTTCTGACGCTAGTCTAGAAAAAGCTGCTAGAAACAAGTCTGACTGAATTCAGACTGAATTCAGAGCTATTGCAATAAGCTGCTAGAAACAAGTCTGTCATTGCACTTCTCAACACTCTCACTTGATGCTTGCAAGTCTCTCAGCTTTCACTGCTTTTCAGTTTCAGTTGTTCAATGAATCTCTTGAAGTTCTGTCAAGATAGTGACTTGATTAATTCATCTGCTATCATATTTTGACTAGAAACGAAGTTCACTGAAATTTGATTCTTCTTGTGCAGATTTTGAATATGATGATAAGCAACATCAATGTGCTTCAATCTTTCGTGAATATGAGCATTCTTAATCAGCATAAAAGATGCTTGATTATCTCTCTTGAGCTGTGTCAGTGAGATAGATTGATGAGTAATCTTCTCAAGAATATCAACGTGACTGTAACTGATATTCAGATACTTTGTCAGATTCATGTTCTTAAGCACTTGACTGATTCATAAATCTTTCTTGATGCAGATTAATAAAGTCATGTACTCTGTCTCAATGATCGATGTGACAACGAACTTTTGCTTTCAACTCATTCAGAAGACTGATTCTTTATTAAGCATGTAAATGTAGACGAGAATCGACTTGCAATCTAGTTTGTCTGAGACGTAGTCTGAGTCAGAGTATTCTACTAACTTCATGCTTTCACTGACTTTGTACGTGATGTCTAGATTAATGATGAAACGAACGTATCACATCAACTTCTTCAAAGCATGTTCATGATGTTCTGCAAAATTGCTGAAATATTGACTTAGTTGATTGAAAGCAAAAGCAATGTCGAAACGAGTGTGAATTGCAGCATACATGAGACTTTCAATGACTTGTTGATACTCATGCTGATTGATTCTCATGTTTTCAAGTTCAGCTGAGCGAAGAGCATCATATTCATTCATTGAAAGATCTGTTGCCTTGTGCTTGTCTTGCCTCATGTTGAGTCTTTCAAGAATGTCATGAAGATAATGAGTTTGATTCATTCATAAGATTCATGTCTTTCTGTTGCAAGTGATTTGAATGTCAAGAATCTTCTTCATTTTTCTCAGATTCTTGACTTTGAAAACACATTGAAACTCATGCTTAAATCATTTAATGTTGCTCAATGATTTGAAAATGATGACTATGTCGTTAATGTATAGTAGCAACATGATTTCTTTTGACTCATGAATCAAAAGACATGAGTCTGCAACGCATTGAACGAAGTTGAGTTCAGACAGCACTATTACACAGCAATCATGTCAATCTTGTGCAGCTTGCTTGAGATCATAAAGACTTTGAAGAACTCTCAGAGCATAGTTGAGTCTGACTTTCACTTCTGATGAAGAGAACATGTAAATGATTTTTTTGAGAAACGATTCAATAAATGCATTGTTTACATCAACTTGATGAAGTTCAAGATTCTTCATTGTTGCAATGATTAGAAAGACTTGCAGAGTGTCAAACTTGACAGTTGACGCGAAAGTATTCTCATAGTCAACTTCATGAATTTGAGAGAAATCTCTGACTATCAGTCTTGTTTTCAGTCTGTCAAGAGAATTGTTAACGTGCATCTTTGACTTGAAAACTCATTTGTTTGTCATGATGTTGATCTTTTTGAGTGACACTTCTTCTTGTCAGATCTCATTGATGACTAGCATCACAAGTTCTGCGTTGATTGCTTCTTTTCAAAGTTTCTTTCAAACTGAATTCTGCACTGCGTCTTTGTAAGTATTCAACGTGAGAATTCTTATTACTTTAGAAGAGTCAGATTCATTGATGTTGAATAATGCTTATGACATGCTTGCATCAGAATTGCTCTCATCGTCGTCAACTTTCTCTGTGACGAATCAGATCATCATAGCTCGTGAGATCTTGAATGTACGTTCTTTCAGTTGTTGATTTTCGCTGTCTCTTTTTCTCTTTGAAATGACTACATGCAGAAATGTTTGAGCTGCTGACTTAAACATGCTTGATGCAAAGACTTTTTGAGTGATCTGAACATTCATGTGAGCTTCACGCTCATCTGATGTATGTGACGTGATCTTAGAATTGAGTGCATTCAAGTTGATTGTGATAATCTTCAGTGCATCAGTTGATTCAGATGAAACATCAATCATGAAAGTGTCAGATTTTAAAACGTTAGTTGAAACGTTATTCTTTGATGATTTTCTCACAGATCTTCACTCTGAAAGAATGTTGAATGTCTGCTTGCAAAGTTGCAAGTTCATGTCTTCATTCTTTTCATCTTCAGCGAACTTGACAGCATGATTCTTGATGACTCAATCAAGATCTGAGACTCAAAGATGATATTGCTTGTTGATATTTTTCACATATCTCATGAAGATGTCAAGTCTGTTTCTGTTCATGAATTTGTCTCATTTATCTTTGATTGACAATGACTTGAGATCAACGTATGAGTAACATTTGCATTCTCATACTCATACATGATCAATTGAGAGCTTGATTTCGATGAATGTCTTTTTCAAGATCGTGAGAACTTCGTCAATCAAGAGTTTCATGATGATTTGATTTTGCAAATAGACATCTGTTTTCGCAGCTTCTGCTCAGAACTCAATGAGAAGTTTAGCATTCTTGATCATGACTTGCATCAAGTTTTTTGTGATGTGTATAATTCTTTCGACTACTTCATTTTGAATCAACATGTGTGAAACAGCGTATTGAGAAGCAATGTCAACTGATGAGCATCAGTCATTCAAAATGACTTTAAGTTTCGTGACGTTGTCACTGCGTACTAAGAGAAGTTTGACATCGCTGTAAAGCTTTATGCTGAGTTTTCATTTTTGCAGAGCATCTGATGCATTGAATTGTTGCTTCAAAGAAATGCATTAAGTCTTTCTGAAGTGATTGTCAACTATCTCTAGAAAGTACGACTCGTTATCAAGAAATGATGATAGTGATTCACAGATGTTTATGAAAATGAAAGTCAAGATACTTGTCTTTTGATCGCTGACATTGTGCTCTCATTTGTTGATGAACTTGATGAGCGCACATATTTCACACACATTCTTGTGACTGTCGTTGATGAAAATAGATTTTTTCAGAGTGATGATTTTATGAAGTTGATGAAGCTTTGCTGATTCAAGATGAGCAAAACAACGATGTCACAATTTGTACAATTTGAAGCTTTTGTCATTTACGAAACTAAGTTGATCGTGATCAACTTCGATCTCGTTCTCATGATGAATCACATCAATGTGAGACGTGAAGTGATCTAGATTCATTGAATCATCGAGATTCATTGAACTATGCATCGCTGAAAATGCTGATGAGACGTCACGCTGCATAGCTGATAGTAATGCAAATTCATCAAGATCATTTGCAATTCTCTTTACTATGTAAATGTCTTTGCATTCTAGAATCTCAATCATCTGCTTTTCTCACTTGTCATGCATGTACAGATTTTTATCATCAAAACTTTCTTGCAGATCTTTCTCACACATTCTTCTTTCAAAAAGAAGATTCATCTCAAACTTAGAAACATGAAGAACAGAAGACAGCTTGACTGAGTTTTCGTGATGATCTTGCATAACTGCTGTGTCACAATGATTGATATACAATTTTTCTTCTTCAACTTTGATGATGTGTCTCTTAATGCAAACTAGAAAATCACTAAAAAGTTGAAGTTGATCAGTCATGTGTGAGAAAACATCAGAATCTGCAACTCAGTTGAATTCAGAAATCTTACTGACAATGTTCTTTGACAAAGCTGCAATATTCTCGCTTTTCTCATTCTCATCTTTCTCATTGTTGTCAGAGATTTCAGAGTCGTCGCTTTTTGCATTGTAGACTCTGTGTTTCTTGTGCTTGCTTTTCAGAAACTCAGTGAGAGTTTGAAGATCATCAGCGCTCTTGTGCTTTGTTTTGTCTTTGTTTTTGCGTTTCTTCACAAGCTTTTGAGCTGCAAACAGATGAGAGCAATCGACTAGATGATGTTTATCTTCACAGAGAAAACATTTTAGAAATCGTTGTGATTAATAATGATGCAATTAATCATTGTTGAAGCTTGAAAGACTTTTGCAACAATGACTGATTTTGCGTTTGTTCTGCTCATGATCAGTGCGCTCACGTTCGTTTTTTCGCTTGACTCATAGCGCAGTCTCTGTTGTCTTCAATTGTGCTTTCTTCTCTTGTAGCTTTTGAAGTTTCTTCTTGACGTTTAACTTATTTTGCACATCAATGATGTCTTGAATGACTGTGTATTCATCTGACAGCGATTGAAGTAAGGTCTGAAAGCGACGTTCTGACTTGAATAAATCGCTTATGTCTTTCTGTGTTGCAACAATCTTTCGAGTCAACTTGACAAGATGTGTTCATGTCTTTTCAATGAAGATATTCATTGACATTCTGTAATCAATGAAGTTTGTCAGATATTGTCTTTCAGTGATTTGTAGCTTCTCTTTGTATTTATAGCTCAGAGCATCTCAAACCTCTTTTGCTGACATCTTGTCTGCAGTGTGTTCTTGATCATCAATGATGATGCAGATGATCAGTCAGTAATGAGCTTTCGTGTTGATCTTTTGACTTTCAAAGTCAAGAGATTGAATTTCGCTGATGATGCTGATGACGTTGTCAAGTGTGTTTGAGTCAGACTTGTCTTCAATAACGAATCACAAGTCTTTTTCAATGAGTCATCTCTTCATAAGAGAAAATTATTGATCGCAGTTCTTGCAAGTGAGAATGAGAACAGATTGTTGTTTGACGAAGAAGTTGTTGAAGTTCATGATGTGCAATGTAGACTCAGCTTGTTGTTAGAATCAAAGAAAAAAAAATAAAGATATTAGATAAATTGACGAGTGAAGTGAAAAGAATTTAATCTCGTCAGTGATGATGAAGATTTATGCGTTCTTCAACGCGATCAAGTGTGTTTATTTATTCGCTCTTTTGAGAACTTGTAGTAGATTATTGACTTGATGTGAGTGCTTATTTACCTTCTCATGAGATGCGTAGTAAGCTGTTGAATTTCACTGAACTTCTCTAAGTCAGTGTACTTATTTGTCTTCTTGTGAGATGCATAGTAAGTGATCGCTGATTGCTTGTTTGAATAAATCTCATATCGAGTTGCTGAGCATCAAATGCTTAAAGTGTTTCAATCTAATTACGTTGAAAGCTTCTTGCTAATTGAACTCATAATCTATTGAAAGAATAAAGTAAACAGTATTACATATGATGAAATCTATCTAGATTATGAAGAGAAATCACAGACTGCTCTATTTATATACTGTCACGCATGACAAAGTTGCAATGTGCGACTTTATCTCTGACGCTAGTTTAGAGAGAGCTGCTAGAAACAAGTCTGACTGAATTCAGACTGAATTCAGAGCTATTGCAATAAGCTGCTAGAAACAAGTCTGTCATTGCACTTCTCAACAGTAAAAATAATTGCAAAGTAAAGTAACATGATAAATAAAAATTATTAATTATCTTGAACAATGTTCGAAATAGACTTTCTTGTACAGACATGCTTTGAAAACTAATCTTGAATATTCAATATTTCTTCTTATTCTTGTTCTCTGAACTTAACATCAACAATTTTAGTAACTGTTTAACAGCTAACTGAATTACGTGTGCTAAACATGATAAATGTGAAGTAACTGAGAACATTTGCAAAGTCTCGTTTAATGTCGTCATCATAACGTCGTTATTGCTGACGTTGTTCATGATGATAGTCATAACTCGATCTTGAATATCAAGTTCTTGCAATATTCGTTCAGTAATACTGCTTAGATTGCTATCAGTATACTTGTCTTCAATTTGTTCAAAGTTCAACAAGACTTTATGATATTTTCAGAACTCAATGTAGTAAAATCTTATGATGACTAGAAAAGATAATCTATTAGAACTAGTTCATTCATCTAAACTAATGAAGATTTTAGAATTTGTTAATAAATTCTTGAGTATGTTGACTTGAACAACAGTCGCTTGATTCTTGAGAGAGATCGTAAGTTTGATTCTGTGTGACAGAGTAATGCTCAATCATGTCATTTCAAATGCTCATCGAAATTAAAGATTGTCAATAGCAACATGAAAAATATTCAAAGCAACGAAAGTCTTTTGAAGTTGTAATGCAAAGACTTCTGAAGTATATTCTTGATGAAAAGTGCAATGCTGTGATTTGTTAATCTTTTGCAATCTCTTTTGCAATCTCTTTTGCAATCTTTTTTGCAATATGCAACTAAGAAGCAACTTATTAAAGCTTTAACTTTAACAAAGTTATGAATGTCTGCAACTTTCGTGATCTTAGTTGCTAAGTTTGTGCATCTATCATAATCTTTGCTATTCAGATGATGTTTCATGATGCTGTTATCAATGCTTCTATTGTTAGAATGCTCATAGACATGCAAACACAGACAACAAATGAGTTTAAGTCTTTTGCTTTCAACTAAAGCTGTCTGATAGAAGTTATTTCATATCTCATCTGTTCATGACTGTGAGATTCACTTTGAATGATGATAGTCTGATACTTTTCGTTCTACTTGCATTGCATATTGAGTTTGCTTTCATCAATTCTGAAATATATGTTGATATTCTTGCTCATGATCGTATAACACATATCATTTATCATGTAATGACTGCAGTTCAAAGAGCACAATAGAAGTAACATTAGAAGAAGAAGATTGAGCACTATCATGCTCGCTGTTGTTAAGATTCTCTGAAGATATATTTATAAAACTGAATAAACTGTTCATACTTGCTTGCAATTTCAATGTTCTCATTTGAAAGAATGACATGATAAGCAAGTTAAACAAGAAAGAGACTGCAAAAAAAGTTGCAAAAAGAGTTGCAAAAAGAGTTGCAAAAAGAATCAAAAACAAGTTTGATCTTTCAAGCATTATTAAGCTTAAAGTTTGAAGATCAATGCAAATCATGCATCACTGTTGACTTGTGACTGATTGATTCTTATCTTTTAAATTAACTGTTAATTATTCTAAAAACTAGCACATTTTAATAGATTTCAAACATCATGATTGACTAAGAAGCTTATTACAAATACAAGGAAATAATTATACAGAGATGAACTGAAGTATGAAATAATCATTGCACAAAATTATGCGAAAAGAATGTTTAATTCTTCTGTTCACTTCTACTATTTAATTATTACATGAAAGTATGATGTGATGCTGCATGCAATAAATGATTCTATTTATCAGCTTGTGACTGTGAAACTAGCTAGATCATTGATTTAGAAATGCTTGATTTCTAAGATATAAATATTAAAAGAATCAAAAAGATTACTTGACTTCTTAATTTTGAATATTACTTTTCAGATTTCATATGTCAATTTGTGTGAAATATTTGATGTTCATTCATACTTGTTGTAGTCAAAATTTGTCAATCAATTCTCAGTCTGATCTGATAGCACAATTTACTTGCATGACTTGTTCTTAATTGTCTTTCTTTTCAATCATACTACACGTCATAGAGTTTTCTCAGACGTGATGAATGATTCTCGAAAGCACTTTGATGTCAATTTGCAATCTTGAGAAATATGATAATTTCTGAAGAAGACTTGATGATACTGATCACTCTCTGCTTTTCTATATGTCACAATGTTAGTATAAATATTGAAATACAAGTCGCGAAATTAATTGCAAAATTGATTGCAACATTAAGAACAAAATCAAAAGCAAAATCAAGAGCAAAATCAAGAGCAAAATCAAGAGCAAAATCAAAAGCAAAATCAAAAGCAAAATTCAAATAGTAAAAGAAATAATAATCATGTTGTAAACAAAATTACAAAAAGAACTGTCAAAAACTTACACAATAAGATGATGTGCTACGTTTTTTCAGAAATTCTGAAACTGTCGAAGAATCTTCACTGTCAATGCTTCTCTGATGACATTCAAGTCATTCATCATCTCTTCATTTGTTAGAGGTCTGTCTAGAGCGAGTCAGATAGAGGTGTCATTTAACTAGAAGATAAATGCTAAGAAAGAAAGATAGCTACAGAAAAGAAGCTGACTACATATGTGTGTTTCTCAGCCGACGCTAGACTCAATAGAAACTAGTCAAGATGACGAAGCGAGAATAGATCTGACAAGGCTAGAAGACTGAGTCTGACAAGGCTAAAATCATGACATCATTCATCATCATCTTGAGCTTTTCTTTCAGAAGCAAGTCATTCATCTGATATTATTCTTTCGTCTGAATGTCATTGATATCAGAGAGTTTCTCTCATTGAGAATTCTTCACACTTGTATTGAAACAAGTGCTTAGTACTGAAGAATCTTGATTGAGACTTGCAACATCAAGATGCACTCTTACATGATTCATTGTATTTTCTTTCGCAATTCTATGAATTTATTAATATTTGATTGCAAAAAAAATTGCAAAAAATATCATTGATTTCATTTGCTATTTACATGCGCAGTTAACAAGAACTCATAATCATCATTTGATGCTTATAAATAAACATTCGATTTTTTGAATTGCTTGATTCAGTAGAAATGAATGTTTCTATCTCTGTTCTTGACATCTTCTATTTCTTTTTCATCACTCGTCATTCTTTCAACTCAACTTCTAGTCTTTTTAAAATGAGAATTATTGAAATAATTATCATTTATCTTATGCTTGTTAGTATTACAAGTGTGTCGAGATTGAATAGAGTTTTCTAGTCAACAAGCTCTAGAGGTTTTGACTCATGTTGAACCTCTAGTCTCAACACTCTATTCTAGCGCTTTTGATATTCGAGCAAACCTGCTTCGCTTTCTTTGTTTTGCCCTACTATAGATACAGCTCGAAACTCTCTTTGATTTCTTCTGTATTTTTAATATTCTAGTTATAGCTATCTCTATTGATCAAACATTTTATTCAGCTACGCACTATCTCGTTGCAGTGTGATTAGATTCTAGGCACGATCTCAACATTATATTAAGAATTCATTTATCACATGATATCGATTTCATTACTCATTCAAGCTACTTGACGAACAATGAAACGAGTATAAAGAAATTTGTTTTACCTGATGATCGATGCAATCGAAAGACAGAACAACATCAGAGAGTCAATAGAATCAACGACAAGACTGTTTGAATTGCTAGAGAATCTACCGCTCATTAAGTACGCACAGTTCACTCAATTAAGAGAATCATGATAAAGAATCTTCGTGAATTGCTCTAGAATCAACCTATTCTCGTGAAGCAGACGAGTGAAAATAAGCTGTTTAACTCATTTCTTTTCCTCTTCGCTTCGAATCAAGCTCATGAATCAGGCGAGTCAAAACAATCTGTGCCGTCAGATCAAATTAGTGAGTCTGCTACTACAAATGACGTTCTCATAGTGAGTCTGCTACAATGACACTCTTCGTCAATGCAATGATCTACCTACTCTCATCGCTCTATCTATCAGTGAATCAATCTACCTCACGTTCACGTGCAACTAGTGAGCCTGCTTCAATGATCATTCTATTTCACATAGTGAGTCTGCTACAATAGACATTTGACGAGTTGGTTTGAATCAATAGAAAGATTGATAGAAAGACAGGCATCAAGACTCTACGTCAGTGCTATAAACTACACTACAAGTCATAGAAACATGACTTTTAAAGAGAAGAAGATAATGTTACGAGTGTGTCGAGATTGAATAGAGTTTTCTAGTCAACAAGTTCTAGAGATTTTGACTCATGTTGAATCTTTAGTCTCAACACTCTATTCTAGCGCTTTTGATACTCAAGCAAATCTGCTTCGCCCTCTTTGTTTTGCTCTACTATAGATACAGCTTGAAACTTTCTTTGATTTCTTCTGTATTCTTAATATTCTAGTTATAGCTATCTCTATTGATCAAACATTCTATTCAGCTACGCACTATCTCGCTGCAGTGTGATTAGATTCTAGGCATGATTTCAACAGTTAGTTGATGTCATTGCAATGATGATATAGAGTAGTAGTGAAAGTGTAAACGTAATATTTTAGTAATCTAGATGATGATTGTAAGTTAAAATAGTGAAGTTTAATTGCAATAATGAAATATGAACTTTAAACTTCAATATCTTAATTTAAGATTTTAAGATTTAGATCATCAACATTAATTCAGTCATGTAATCATCAACTTTTTTTCTTCTTTGTAACAATCATTTTCAAACAACAACATACTGCAATCATGATCACAACAACTCAGTAAGTTATGTATCAGCTTCACGAGTTTATAGAAGATTGCAAAACTGATTGCAATACAGAAATAATGAGCTTAACATTAATAATAAAATGTTATTCAGCATTTTTGATTTTGCAACTGACGAGATTTTGAACTCGATTTTGAATTTAAATGAACTCTTCAACTTGCATAAATTTATGTACATATTTCGTTTCTTATTACTCTTGAATTGATTGCAAAACTGATTGCAAAGTAGAAATATTATTGCAGCGAATTTTAAATTCAAGCTTACAAGATCAAATCTTGATCACAAGTCAAACAATAGATCGCGATTGTCAAGCAGCTCAGAATCATCATTGTCAAGCGCATCATCATCATTCTCATCATCATCATTCTCATCATCACTTAGTAAAAAATCTCATAACAAGCAATTTGTCAAAAAAATGTCTTGAAAACAGTCAATAGTGAAGTCAAGAACTGATGATAGAAAGATGAAGTTCATCAAAGTAAGTTTGAGACTTACTAGATTGCAAAAAGAATTGCAAAAGTAATTTCAAAGACGCTGATCATATGTTAGAATGTTCAACTCATTGAGTCAGTCTGTGTTATCAATGTCATCATAAAAAGTGATCTTATCAAGCTCAAGAAAATGCGAAAATATCACAAAGAAACTGTGATACTTCGTGAAATTCGTTGATATCAAAGAACAATCAACTTACTTATTTCAAAGCTGTTGTTTCAGCGTGTGATTCGCGAAGTGTGTCATGAATTGATTGAAGTCAATCTTCGCTTTCAATCAAAAGCTATAGAGACATTGCAGAAGATGATGAAAACGTGACTGATTGCAATGTATGAAGATTAGTTTCATGATCAATTTTGCAATCAATTTTGCAATTAATTTTGCGATTCAAATACTGATTACTTAACAGACATCAATCTTTGCGCAATTCATGCAAAGCATGTAATCATTCAAACGAAGAATATGAGATTGATTTTTCATCTTATGAGCGAAAAGTTTACATTTGAAGCTTGTTCAAATTACATGATGAAGTAAATAATCATGTTACTATGCAATCAAAATGCAACGTTGTCGCAAGACAAATAGATAGTAAATACAATTTTTGCACTGTCACACTGTTAGTGATACTATTGCTTTCACGCATAATTCAAGTTAATTCTTATCGCTTTTGTCAATAACTTTAGTTTTTTTTTCCTTGAATGTAAAGTCAATTGATTAATTACTTGTATGCATGAGATTTCAGCGCAAACGAGATTTTCGCGCACGCTAACTAAAACTATTTATATTGATGTCATTTTAGCACGTTAAATTCTAACTATTTGTTGCTAATCTTTCTAGATTAAAGTGCGCGAAAACTCAGTTTGCGCGAAAATCTCATGCATACAAGTAATTATTCTATTTTTAGAAATTGAGTTCAAATTCAGTTTGCATGAAAATTCTGTGCATATGAGTAAGTATACTATTTTTAGAAATCAAGTTCAAGCAACTCAACTCAATCTTGAATTGAGCTTGAGTTGAGAAAAATCAATTCAATCTCAACTTGAACTCAGAATTGAGTTGAGTTGATTCTTCTCAACTCAACTCAATTCTAATTCAACGACAAATCTAGCAGTAAGTATCTGACTCAACTCAACATTATCATCACGTTTAATAAACTGCATATGAGTTCAGAAAGTAAGAATTTAACTACTTTTGTTACTTTCTTTGATATTTACAAGTATAGAGTAATGCTCTTTAAATTAATCAATGAACTTACGTTTCTTCAGCATTATATCAACGATGTATTGTTTGACTGTCTGCACAAGTTTTGTCAGACATACTTGAATGATATTCTCATCTATAATAAAATCTTGAAAGAACATAAAACTCATGTGAAAGAAGTGTTAAACAAGTTTCGTGAAGTCGATCTGCAGATAAACATTAACAAGTATGAATTTAAGATTCAGAAAATCTCGTTTCTTGAACTATTGATATTCATCAATGATCTGCGAATGAATTTTTGAAAAGTAGATGTGATTTGAAGCTGAAAAGTGTTGCAATCATTGACTCATGTGCAGATCTTCATTGACTTCTGCAATTTCTATCGATGATTCATAAAGAACTTCTCAAAGATCATTTAACTTATGATAAAGCTGACTTGAAAAGATTACTTCTTTGAATGAACAGAGATTTGTCAGATGATCTTTGAAGAACTGAAGTAACAAGTGATGACAGCTTTCATTCTGAAGCATTTCAACTTAATCAGAGAAGCTATTCTGAAAACTGACTTCTTAAACTATGTCAACGACGAAGTATTGTCTCAATATAATGATGAAGACATTCTACATTCAGTGATTTTCTACAGCAAGAACATAATTCTTGCAGAATGCAACTACAAGATTTATGACAAGAAACTGCTGATCATTATTCATTGCTTGAAGCATTGATGCTCTGAATTGAAATGTACAGATATTTTGATCAAGATTTTTATCAATCATCTGAATTTGAAGTACTTCATGATGATCAAAGAACTGATCAGACAACAAACTAAATGAGTTGAGAAGTTATTTGAATATAACTTCAAGATCATATATCAGTCAGAAAAACAGAATCTGAAAGTCGATGTGCTGATCAGAATGTCAGATGTCAAGTTGATTAAAGCAAATGATGATTGAAAGTTATATCAGCATCAGATGCTATTGTCAGAAAGCAAGTTTGAATTGCAGTTAATAAAAGTTGATCAAGAAGATGATCAGAAAGCTGATCAAGATCTGACTCAGATCTTGCTCAGATCTGACTCAAAATCTGACTCAGATTCAAAACTTGAATTAAAAGTTAATTAAAATTCAATTGAAGAGATGATTTCTATTCAGAATCAAATTATAGTTGAAAATCAAATGAATCAACTGTGCTTTGATATTCAAATAATCATGAAACAGAACAGAAGAACTTATCAAGATATTGATCTAGACAATTGCAAAGTACTTGATGAAGTACTTTGAAAAGATGATAGACTATGAGTTTCTCAGTCAATGATCACTTGATTAATAAGAGAAGCACATGATCTTTTGATTAATGATCATTCTGACATGAATTGAACGTTGAACTTGCTGAGATAATCATATTGCTGATTGAAGATGAGAATGATAATCAAGCATTACATTTGAAACTGTTACGTTTATCGTAGATCAAAAGCATCAAGAGATCGAATTAATGAATTACTGAAGTCATTACTCATACTTGAGCAGCAATGACAGAACATATCATTAGACTTCATTATTAATATATCAGAAAGTGATGAAAACAACGCGATTCTGACAGTCATAAATTGATTGTTTAAGAAACAACATTATATATCGTGTTAATCAGATGATGAAGAAATCTTTGCAGAATAAACAGTCAAGCTACTGTTGATATGAGTTTTCAGAACTCATGAACTATCAAGATCAATAGTGTTCAATCGTGATTCACAATTCATATCAATGAAAGAATCATCATTTTCAATGAAAACTGCTTTGCACTACGTCTTTTTAATTAGATATCGTTGATTGCAAAATTTGTGTTATTTTTTAGAATTTATTGAGAGCTTCATCAAATTTAGTGACAAATTTTCTAAAAGTGCAAAATAAGAAACAGATTTGTAAAATCAATCTCACTGCTTTTTTGATGCTTCACATGTAGTATATTCAATGCTTCATATGTAATGTATTCAGTGCTTCATATGTGATATATTCAGTGCTTCATATATAGTATATTCAGTGCTTCATATGTAATCTACTCAGTGCTTCATATGTGATATATTCAGTGCTTCAGATGTGATCTATTCAGTGCTTCATATGTGCTTTATTCAGTGCTTCATATGTGATTTACTTAGTGCTTCATATGTGATGTATTCAGTGCTTCATATGTGATATATTCAGTGCTTCATATGTAATCTACTTAGTACTTCATATATGATGTATTCAGTGCTTCATATGTGATATATTCAGTGCTTCATATGTAATCTACTTAGTGCTTCATATATGACGTATTCAGTGCTTCATATGTAATGTATTCAGTGCTTCATATGTGATATATTCAGTGCTTCATATGTGATGTATTCAGTGTTTCATATGTGATTTATTCAATGCTTCATATGTGATTTATTCAGTGCTTCATATGTGCTCTATTCAATGCTTCATATGTGATCTACTTAGTGCTTCATATGTGACGTATTCAGTGCTTCATATGTGATATATTCAATGCTTCATATGTGATCTACTTAGTGCTTCATATGTGACGTATTCAGTGCTTCATATGTGATATATTCAGTGCTTCATATGTGATTTACTCAGTGCTTCATATGTGACGTATTCAATGCTTCATATGTGATATATTCAGTGCTTTATATGTGATATATTCAATGCTTCATGTGATTTACTCAGTGCTTCATATGTGATATACTCAGTGCTTCATATGTGATATACTCAGTGCTTCATATGTGATCTACTCAGTGCTTCATATGTGACGTATTCAGTGCTTCATATGTAATATACTCAGTGCTTCATGAGTAATTTATTCAGTGCTTCATATGTGATCTATCGAAAGTCAATGAGAAAGTTAATGAGATGTAGAGAATTCGTTATCATTATTTCAAGCTCTTCTTCATAACAATTCAATAGAACGTTGAATAGAAAGTTTGATAAAGAGTTTAATAGAAAGTTTGATATCGAGTCATGAAGAATGCTTTCTATCAAGCTAATTAGCATGTACGAAGCATACAGTATGTACAGATAAGCTTGATAAAGAGTTTGATAAAGAGTTTGATAAAGAGTTTGATAGAAAGTTCAATAAAGAGTTTGATAGAAAGTTCAATAAAGCGTTTGATAAAGAGTTTGATAGAGAGTTTGATAGAAAGTTTGGTAGAAAGTTTAATAAAGCTTTTGATAGAAAGTTTGATAGAAAGTTTGATAGAGCTTTTGATAGAAAGTTTGGTAGAAAGTTTGGTAGAAAGTTTGGTAGAAAGTTTGGTAGAAAGTTAGGTAGAAAGTTTGATAGAGAGTTTGATAGAAAATTCAATAGAATGTTTGATAAAGAGTTTAATATCGAGTCATGAAGAGTGCTGTCTATCGAGCTAATTAGCATGTGCTATGAAGCATGTACGAAGCATACAGTATGTACGAATAAACAGGTAAATTGATAAACAAAGATGAACAAAGATTCAAAACACACGTTGAATTAGACTTAAAGAATTCATAAATGAGATGATTATAAGCACAGCGAGTACAGATGCGTTGAGACATGAAAAAAAATTGTAAAAAGAGATAAAGATTGAGATAAATCGCGTACAATGTAAATAATGTAGATGCAGATAAGTAATGAAAGCAATGCAGATATTCTATGTACGAAATGAAAATTTTCAGTTTGATCAGATGATTTTCAATCATCTAATGCAACAACTTCAATGAACTGAAAAAATCAGAATGATAGTTGAAGCAAAAGAAAAAGAAATGATGATAGTTTAAATGGGAAAAAACGACTTGCACAAGTCAACGCAGCGAAAAAACATAGTGCAAAGTCGAAAAAGTTTTGATGTTGAGTCACATGATGAAACTCTTGACAATTAACAATCAGAATAAGTCGCTATTTCAGTACTATATAGATTGTCTGAAAGTCTTTATGCCTGAGACTTGACATCAAGATGAAACTATTCACAGACTATCATTCGCAAACAGATGATTAAACAGAAAGAGCAAATCAGAATGTGAAATGATATTTACGAAGCTATTGCTTGTATATGCAAGATGATTGATTTATCTGATTATCTATGACTGAATTCATCAATAACAATACTATTTTATCATCAATTGAACAGTCAGCGTTCTTTCTGAATAAGAGCTTTCATTCTTGTATGAACTTTGATTTGAATTCAACTGAATATAAGATCACTCAAGCTAGAATTGAAGCAAGCAAAGTGAAGAATATATTCAAACACATGAAATGATCACTAGCATTAATCAAGCAAGCATTAGCAAGAGTCAGAGTCACAATGAAGAAACAGATAAATAAGCATTGAAAAGAAATGATTTACAAGATAGATGACATGATGTTTCTGAACTCAAGAAACATCATGATCTCAAGATCATTAAAGAAACTAGATGATAAGATGCTAGAACTTTTCAAGATTCTAATCAAGATTAAACATGCATATCAACTGAAACTGTCATTGACTATGAAGATTCATTTGAAGTTTGCATCAAATCTGCTGCAACTAAATTTGAAAGACGCTTTAAAAGAACAATGAAATGAATCGTCTGATTTTATAGTGATTGAAGACGAAGATGAATGAAAAGTGAAGAATATATTGAACTTCAGACACTACGAATGAGACAAACAACTACAATATCATGTCAATTGAAAAGAATACAACGTTGATCTACATTAATACAACGTTGATGAAAGTGAATTTGAAGATTGCTTGAAAGTCATCAATGACTTTCATGAACATTATTTAAACAAGTCAAGATAGAAATTGACTCAAGAAAGATCAACTGAACTGCAGCAATGAGAACATTGCTAGATGAAGAAGAAGAGTAATGTTGCAAGCATGTCTTGTTACTCTGAATTAGTTTAACATAGATCATGTCAGACTATCATAAACTAGTACAGAGCTGATGTTGACACGTTAGTGATTTAACGCGTCTTCGTGAGTATAAGACTCTTGACGTGTTTCATCTTCTTTCTTCTTTAGCTTTGAACTTTTAGTTAAAATACACTCATATGATTTGCTCTATGCAGATTCATAACAAGAAGCTTTTAGTCATAGTAGCGATGTTTAAACACTGACGACACTATGTGAAAGACAGTTATCATACTGTTGAAGTTCTGACTGATCATAATAATCTAAAGAGTTTTATGAACATTCAAGAGCTAAACGAAAGACAAGTCAAATGAGTCATGAGATTGTTGATCTGCAACTTTGAAATAGCACTAGACTGATCGCGTTGAGTTGAATACTTGAGTTCGAGTTGAGTACTTGACTCGTCAAGACTCGATTTGAGTCAGAATTCTTGACTCAAGTATTTGAGTCAAATCAAGATGTTTAACTTAAGTATTCAAGTTGAGTCAGAGAGTTGAAATCGAGTATCGACTCGAAATTCTCGACTCGACTCGTCAAAACATGAAGATAGATAGATAGATATTCTATTATGACTTTCTATTATGACTCTCTATCATAGCTTTTCTTCATGACTTCTCTTCATGACTCTTCTTCATGACTTTTCTTCATGACTTTCTATCAAACAGCCTTCATAGTTTCTCGTCATGACTCTTTATCATAGCTTTCTACCATAGTTTTCTATCAAAGCTTTCTATCAAACGATCTTCATGTTTCTCTTCATGTTTTCTTCATGTTTCTCTTTATGTTTCTCTTTATGTTTCTCTTTATGACTTTCTATCAAAAAGATAATGCAAAAAGGTAATGCAAAGACGAAAAACCGGAAAAATTTCTATATTTAACTTTCTTGACGTCATATTTGATTTCTTGACAAGTTGAATCAAGAACTCGAATCAAGTATCGACTTGAGATCAATATCAGGTCGAATTAGAATGTTGAAACCGAGTATTTAAGTTGAGTCAGAAGATTGATATCAAGTACTTGAGTTGAGTCAGAAGATTGATATTGAAACTTGACTCAACGATCAGTCTAAATAGCACATAGATCAGAGAAGACAAACTCAATTGATGCATCATCAAGATGATTTGACTATAAGAGTGAAAACATCTCTGCAAATCATTTGCTGCTCACTCTGCAGCGAAAGCTGACTAGAGTATAAAGCTTAAATAGCTTTATATTCGTAATGATCAGAGAACTATACTGTATACAAGTGATTAACGATGTCGAGAAGATGTTTGTTCACAGTATAAGTAAAAACAGATATTCAGCAAAACATGTTGAAAGCAGACTGCAAGATGAAACTCATTGATGAACACAAGTGATTAACGATGTTGAGAAGATGTTTATTCACAATGTCAGTGAACGAAGATATTCAGCGAAACATGTCAAAAGCAGATTGCAAGATGAAATTTATTGTACATAAGTGATTAATGAAGTCAAGAAGATGTTTGTTCACAATGTCAATGAAAACACAAGTACATGTTCAGCAATGCATGTCAGAAGTATGCTGCTGAGAATCATGATTCTAGCAATGCAAGAAATGCATCTAGACGAAGTACATTTCTCAAGAAGTAGAATTTCTCAATTCAAATCAACAACTTTGAGAAGCACAGATGTTGAAACGTCGACTTATAGAGATTGCAACGTAGCTGAGAAACAGCTTAATTCTGTTGCTGAAACTGTTGATTGCAGACAACTCATTTCACATGCAATTGTCAAAGTATTGATAATTCATGAAACAATATATGACTTCAGTAGTAAATTTGTAGTCAAACTCATCAAGATCTTACAGCAAGAAAATGAATTTACTGTGAGATTAAGAGCAAACGAAACGACAAGTATATGAAAGAGTGATGTTGAAGCTTGAACATTAAATAGTCAAGAAATGATAAAGTACAATGAATTGTTGTATGTTTCAGAAGATCTTTCTGTCAGAGAAGAGCTATTGAAACGTCATCATGATGACTCGTTAGCAAGACATTTTGATGCTGACAAGATCAGCGAGCTATTAGATTGCAAATATTACTGGAAAAATATGATCAAGAATGTCAAAGAGTATATAAATACTTGTGACATTTGTCAGAGAGTAAAGATGAAACGTCATCTATCATATGATGAGTTAAAATCATTATCTCGATTCACAAATTCATGAAAAGAAATCACTATGAATTTCATAACAGATCTGTCGTCTAGTAAATGAAAAGAAGTCATGTATGACTTGATTCTCATGATAGTCGATCATTACATGAAGATGACGCGTTATCTGTCTATAAAGAAGACTTTGACTGTTGTAAAGTTAACAAAGTTGTTCTTTGAGAAGATTGCTCTAAAATATGAAATATCAAATGATATAATTATTAATAAAGATAGTTTATTTATCAGTGCGTTCTGATCAAAGATCTGCTATCATGTTAAGATCAAATGATGACTAAGCATTGTTTTTCATTCGCAAACAGATGATTAAACAGAATAATAAAATCAAACACTGAAACATTATTTATGAGTATATTGTTCAGAAAAGCAAGATAACTGAGCTATGCTTTTACTCATAGTTGAGTTCATGTATCATCAGACAAAGCACTCTTCGTTGAGCTGTAGTCTCTTTAAAGTCATGTATGATTATGAGTTAATCTTTGACATACACATCAAGAATGATGCTATGAAAGAAAAAGTGTCAGCAGCAAAAGAACGTGTTGAAATGCTGCAAGATGTGTGAAACACGTTGACGTAACAATGATAAAACATGATCGATGCTCAGACAAAGTATTATAATCAAAAACATAAGTCTAAGTTCTTTAATGTTGATGATTTAATCATGCTATCAGCAAAAAACCTGAAGCAGAAGAAGTCAAGCAAGAAGTTATTAAATAAGATGATAAAGCTCTTTCATATACAGAAATTCATAAATAAGCAGACATATTATCTTGATTTTTCAATTATCTATAAAGTTCATTCTGTCTTTCATGTATTTCTTTTAAAGTCATATAATCGTAGGCTAAATGATGATTTTATACTCGATTATCTCGTACTTGAGCTTATTGATGATGAGTAAGAATGAGAGGTAGAAAAGATTTTACAGAAGTGAAAAAGAAAGAAAATCTTATATTATAAGATACAATGAAAAGAATATTTTATTGAATATAATTAATGAATATTGAGCGAAGATATGAAAGATGTCTTGAAGCTTATAGAAGCTTTCAAAACAAGGCTGAAACGTGAGCGAAAAGCATAATCACTCACTTTCAAGCATAAACTCATTATTAGAAAAGAAGAATCACTGTATTATGATAGTTTCGTTCTCTAATGAGATGATCACATATGTAAATCAACAGACAGAAGAAAAAAGCGCAAAGATGCTTAAATGCACTCAACAAGAAATCGTAATCATCACGACACAATAAACATCATGCAATCATCATTTTATCAAACATCTCTTACATGAGACAAGATTGCAAACTTCTTCTTTTTTCTCATTGTCAGATTTACATTAAGACGTGATGACAGAGATTTGAAAGATGACAAATTGTGCTAAAATATATCAGAACAATTAAAAATGCTGACAAAATGATATATAATCAAGATTAAATGTATCACAAAGCGCTTTACATTCAGAATTTCTCTGACAATGTCATTGATAATCATCATCTCTTTGAAAATGAGCTTTTGAATCTTTAGAGACTTAAGTTTATGAGTCTCTTTAAGATGATTCTTTACACAAGTCATTATCAATTTCTTGTAAAGAATTTTCTGATGAACAATGAATGTCTTCAAAGTGATGTTCTCTTCTTTATTCTCAATTGCACTATCATGAATATTCTGCAGATGAAAGAATTCATTGACAGTTGAAATGTAAATGTTGAGAATTTAAACATTAAATCATGAGTGTTTAGCAGATGTATCAGATAAGTATACTCATTGTGATACAGAAACTTTCATTACTTGCATAGCAAACACACTTCTTGTACATTGTCTTTCTTTGAAAGATGACATCACACAGCGATGCTTTATTCTTGATGTGTAGAACTTAAGCACACTTTATATAAATCATTCTATTTAGAACTTCAAAATCAGCAGCATTTCTTTCACTTATTTTCACAATTGACAGCTGAAAAGCATCAGTAACAACATTAAGAAGTTGAATAAATGAATCTCATCATTGTTCTTTAATTTCGCGAAGTCTGTGAGTTCAACAAAATCATTGACGAAGTGTTAATGATCATTTTTTTTCTCATTGTCTTTCGAATTTCTTCTTTAATAGCTGAGATGTACTTAAAAGTTTGAATAGTAGAAACAATGAACTTTCGATCAGAATTTGATGATGTTTGCATCATTATGAGTGATTCAGCATCAGCAGCATCATGATCATCACATCTGATCAATGTTTTTTGAGCAGACTTATGATACTGTTAGTTGCAGTAATAGTTGTGAAACTTCAAGTTGTAACATTACTTACTTGCATAATAATCTTGATTTGATCATCAGTTAACTTCATCATCTTATGACTCTCTTTGAGCGTCGCTGCGTGTTCATGACTCATAATCTAGATCTTTTACTCTTACGATACAGATATACTCAAAGTTTGTCAAAAGTAATCATACAATGATAAAAATATGATCATGATTGAAAAAAGATGAAGTTGAAGAAAATGAGAAGTTGAGAGAAACTGAAAAAGCAATAAACAAATCAACAATTATTATTCACTCTTGTTTATGTTTTATCATCTCAACAACATCATTTACTTGAAAGATAAACAATGTTTATGTGCTATTTACATGTCATCATTGCTGTCATCTACATCAACTACACATCACATATACTATTTATAATGTCATCTATATACATTATAATTGAAAATGAATTGTCATTTGATTGAAAGTTTCTTTTTTTCTTGTTTTCTCACAGAGATTTGAAGGTTTTTATCGAGAGCTTCTAGAGCGAATCAATGAGTGCGCATCATCATTTATCAGAGTAAACAAAGACATTAATTATTGAGATTAAGAATGAACTCACTTAGAAAAGAAGACAATTGTCATGATGAATTGACTCATAGAAATTAGATCAGAAGCTAAAGTCAAAGACTGAGTTGAAGATTAGATCTGAATTAGCTCTGAAACTTTATGATTTTGTCAAGACATCGTTTAGACTACGTCATATCTTTAACTTAATATATCATGAGTTATGTCATGCTCAACTTGACAATGCTTGACAAACTCTTTATAGTTGATCGATTCTCTTGAGTTATCGAAAACTTCTTAATAATTAACTCTATCATAATATATACTCATTCTGTGCCTGCTTAGAATATCACATTGTCATATCACTTTTATAAATCTCGTTTATTCATTTAATAGACTCAATCATCACAAGAACATAAGAAGCAGAATACAAGAAGCAGAATACAAGAAGCAGAACATAAGAAGCAAAACATAAGAAGCAGAACATAAGAAGCAAAATATACATATGAGTGACATCATGACTAAGATGATGCAATCTTATGACTACAGACAACATGATGATTACAGACAACATGATGATTACAGACAACATGATGATTACAGACAACATGATGATTACAGACAACATGATGATTACAGACAACATGATGATTACAGACAACATGATGATTATAAACAACATGATGATTAATTGATTATAAACAACATGAAACAGAATACATTAATATAATCAACAAGCAGCAGAATACAAGAAGCAGAATACAAGAAACATAAGAAGCAGAATACAAGAAACAAAATATACATATGAGTAACATCATGATTAAAATGATGTAATTTTATAACTACAAATAACATGAAACAAAATACATTAATATGATTGCAGCGTAAGTATGATTGACAAGCAGCAGAATACATAGAGCAAAATACATGTATGAGTGACATCATGATTACAGATGATGCAAAACAGTGAGTACAAGTGACATGATGATTATTGATAACATGAAGCAAAATATACATGTCTGTAACTTGAAGCAGTGACAGTTGTGACTCATTGATTTATTTATTATATGTTGAAAGCTTCTGTTTTTATGCAAATCTTAATTAATTCTTCTTGCTTTGATCTTACTTTTGTTCAATTGTTCAAATCTCATTTACACTCTTTTGCTTAAATCTTGCTCAAATTTATTTGCTTTGTTAACATTTGTTAACTTGAGAATCTTCTTGCTCAAATCTTACTCAGATATCTTGCTCAAATCTTGTTTAAATTTATATGCTTTGTTAATACTTATTGACTTGAGAATCTTCTTGCTCAGATCTTGCTCAGATCTTGCTCAGATCTTGCTTAAATCTTGCTTAAATCTTGTTTAAATTTATATGCTTTGTCAATACTTATTAACTTGAGAATTTTTTTACTTAGATCTTGCTCAGATCTTGCTCAGATCTTGTTTAAATTTATATGCTTTGTCAATACTTGTTGACTTAAGAATTTTCTTACTCAAATCTTGCTCAAATCTTGCTCAGATTTGAGCAAAATGTTGATGATTTGACCTGTAAAAGTATCAAATCTGAGCAAGATCTGACTTAAATTTGAGTAAGATGTTGATAATTTGATTTATGAAAGTATTAAATCTGAGCAAAATTTGAGCAAAATATTTGAATCAAATGTTAATGATTTAATTTATTGAAGTATCAAATATTCTGTCTCAAATCATGTGACTGTACATCATCAACTTTTAATCAATGAATTTTCTTTATATATGTCATGATTCTAGCCTTGTCAGACTCAGTCTTCTAGCCTTGTCAGACCTATTCTCGCTTCGTCATCTTGACTAGTTTCTATTGAGTCTAGCGTCGGCTGAGAAACACACATATGTAGTCAGCTTCTTTTCTGTAGCTATCTTTCTTTCTTAGCATTTATCTTCTAGTTAAATGACATCTTTATCTGACTCGCTCTAAACAGGCTTCTAACATTAGATAAATGCTCATTAACTACTCTGCTATCGACGAATAGACGATATGAAACAATCTATTCAGTAAGGAAAATTTGCAAGAAATTCTTCAAATTTGCACCATCATTTTAGACCGCAAGAAATTCTTCGATTCTACACTCATTTTCATCATTCTATTCGCAAGAAATTCTTCAAATAAAGCACTCAATTATTACCTGAAATTCACAAGAAATTCTTTGAATTTTCACTCATCAAAAAACATCAATTCAAAACATCAATCTTTCATCTACTCTTACCTCAACAACTTCTATCTTCTCTCATCATGACTCGCGACGTCGAGTCAGTTGAGTCTCGAACAACTCGTCTGCTTAGAAGCACTGTCAATAGAAGAGTTTCACTTCTACTCATCAATGCTTCAGTCGAAGCTGAGAAAGCTGCCATCTCATGAAACATAAACATCGAAGAACAACTGTTTCATTGAGTCAGCAATCAACTCGATGAAGTCATCAATATGCTGAACGAGCTTCAAAGTCAGCGAGACTTGACTCTACAACTCAATGAACACTGACTTTTCGTACAAGATGATCACAAAAAGAGAGCAAAACAACTAGAAGTCGCTTTTGATAAAAATGATGAGCTAGAGAAAAAGATCAATCAGTTACAAGACGAGCGATTGAACTTCAGAGCGAAACAACGTCAAGCTGATTGATCTATGCTTCGTCAAGATACTCAGTCAGCTCAACAACGAGTTAATCAGAAAGAAGCTCGCTTTCAATGAGAATCTTCTACTTTATCTGATAACAAAAATGATCATCACAAGTTCATCAATCTTTTGAATTCACTCATCTTCATCGAAACAGATGATTCTATCTGAGAGACATGAAACATCAAAATAGCTGACAAGCTCGATGTCAACGCGAATCATTATTCTACTGAAAAGATTCGTATTGTCTATGTGATTTTCAGACTAAAAGACGATGCTGATCAGCAAATTTATGCAAAGCATCGTGTTGACGTTTTCTCACTCTATCAGTCACTATCAGAGCTACTGAAACATCTGAAAGAAATTTACGAAGATCAGAATCTGATTTGAAAGTGTCGTTGCAAATACGTCGCTCTGAAGCAGCTCAACAAGTCTTTCAGCTCTTTCTATTCAGAATTCACTAGAATATTCAGCTTTCTGAACTACGACGATATCATTCTGATGAACAACATTCAGAATAAAATCAACAATCATCTTCAGAACGCGTTGTCAGTTTGCCTCATAGAGTTTAGCTCACTTGATAAGCTCAAGATCTTTCTTCAAGATGTGAATAACAAACAATGAGTCAATTATCAGCTACGTGACGAGCAATGAACAGTTAAATCAATAGCAGCTTCGAAAAAACGTTTTGTTTCTTCGTTGACATCAGCTTCAGTCTTGACTACTAGCTATGTTCAACTCGCTACTTTTTTCATTCTTGAATCTGAACGATCAAGAATGTCAATCATCTGCTTCAACTGCAAAGCATCGAGTCATCTTTCAAAGAACTGTTCTCAGCTGAAGACTAGTACTTCGACATCTCGTGCATTCATCTCTCGCCTCAATGAGATCATTATGTCGAAAGAAGAGAAGAAATTATTTACAGAGAAATCGAAGAATGAGGCAAAAAACTAGTGACTTTCATCAAAGACGCGATGAAAGATGTGTTAATTTCTTCAACAATGAGCAGTTCAAATGACTTCTTTGCTTCGAAATCTTTGACTACTGAATGTGTACTATCTAGCAATGAAATTAATTACTCATTAAAGTCATTGATTGACATTGAAGCAGCTGACTATTCGTTCATTGATGAATTAATCGCGCAGAATGTTTGTGATCATTTGCAAATTGAATCTTTATCTTTAACCAAGCTCAAATCAATAAGAAAATTCGATGATCATTATGCAAAAAAGCTCATTATTCATGCAATTTATTCGAATTTAACTGTTCAAGATCATATGAAACGTTTCGTCTTTATGCTGATCATTCGATTAGATCAACATCAGATGATTCTCGAAAAAACATGAATGAACAAGATCGAGATGACTATTGATATGAGAGACGATCGTCTTCAATTTTCTAGTTTCGAAGCTCATATCAAAGCTTCTACCAAAGCTCATTCGACTGTTCTTTCGAGCAAGAAAATCGCGATAGAACAGAAGAGTTCAATTTCTACTCAAATACTAAAGAGATCTACCTCTTCTGTCATCACTCGACTCAGCGAGAAGTCATCTTCATTCAGTGAAATCATGAAATCATCTAGCTCAGTCAACTTCGCTTCGCCTTTCGATTCAATAAACATAGCAATGATAGAAGCTGCAGCATATAGATCACTAGTCAAACGGTCGAATGTGACTACTTTCGCGATCATCATCACGAAAATCAATCGACTTCTAAAAACAGCTAGAAATAAACTCGAAGATGTAAATCTACAAGAGCTTTCACACGAAGAGATCTTGAAAGAAGTCAAAGCTAAGCTTTCTTTGAAATATCATGACTATCTAGACGTGTTTGATCGAGCGATGACTGATCAACTATTCTCTCATCGTCTCTACGATCATAAAATTGAGTTGATCGACGAGAAAACATCTTCTCGAAGTCGTCTTTATCATATGTCTGACTACAAGCTTCAAAAGATGAAGAATTACCTGATCAAGCATCTGAATAAAGACTTTATATCTTCTAGCTCAGCTTCATATGCTTCGCTCATACTATTCATCGAAAAGAAAGACGATAGCTTGCGTTTCTGCGTTGATTACAGAAAGCTCAATGCTTTGACCAAACGAGATCGCTATTCTTTGTCATTAATAGACGAGACTCTCGCTCGTATACAAGAAAGTAAGTACCTGACTTGATTGAACATTATTGTCGCGTTCAACAAACTACGCATGCATTCAGGTAGCGAAGATTTGACTATCTTTATCACCTCTTTTGATTTCTACAAATATCACGTGATGTCTTTCAAATTAATCAACGGTTCAACTTTCTATCAACACTATATGAATGACGTGCTATTTGACTATCTTCATCAGTTTTGTCAGATCTATCTAGATGACATTATCATCTACAGCAAAACACTGAAGAAACATAAGCGACACGTATGATTAGTTCTACATAGACTACAAGAGACTGATCTTCAGATGAATATAAACAAATGCAAGTTTCATGTTCAGAAGATCTTCTTTCTGAAACTATTGCTATTCATTGAAGAACTAAAGATGAATCTCAGAAAAGTACAAGCAGTAGTTGAATGATCTACTTCTACAAACCTCACTCAGATGCAGTTCTTCGTTGACTTCTGCAATTTCTATCGACGTTTTATAAAGAACTTTTCAAAGATTGTTCGTCTTCTGATTCAACTAACTCAAAAAGAGATGATATTTGAATGAGATCAAGCTTGTCAAACAATCTTTGACCATATGAAGAAACGAATGACTGAAGTCTCTATTCTTCGTCATTTTGATCAGAATAGAAAGACTATTCTTGAAACAGACTCATTCAACTACGTCAATGATGACATACTTTCTCAGTATGATGACGAAGAAACATTGCATTCAATGATCTACTACAGCAAGAATCTGAGTCTCGCTGAGTGCAATTACGAGATCTATGACAAGAAACTACTAGCAATCATTCGTGTCTTTGAGCATTGACGACCTGAGCTGAAATTGACTGAGCTACTCATCAAGATGTTCACTGATCATCAAGCTTTAACATCATTAATGAAAGATAAAGAGCTAAGTAGACGTTAAATGCGCTGAATACAAAAGCTCGTTGACTTCAACTTCAAAATCATGTATCGCTCAGGCAAACAAAACATCAAAGTCGATGCATTGACTCGTCAAGTCGATTTAGTTTCTAGAAGTTTCAAGAATGAACGATGTCACTATCAGCGAACTACAATTCTCACGTTGAATCGAATGAAAATTGCTGATCTAGAAGAGAAAGAGAACGATGAATCAATTTATTGATTGATTCTAGAAGCTAACAGAATCAACGAGAATTGTATTCTACTTCATGAAGTCGTATTAAAAGATGAAGCTCAATACGAAGGTATTAAATTAAGAAATTGTCGAGTTCAGAACGAAATACTATATCGAGATGATCTTTTATAAGTTTTCTTCAATGAGCATCTTCAAATGATGTTAATTCGAAAAGTTCATGATCAATCTTCTATTGATCATTTCGAAATTCTCAGAACGATGAAGATCATAAGAAGATACTACTATTGATCTTCAATGCGAAAGACAATAGATCAATATATTCGAAACTGTTACATTTGTCAGCGATCAAAGACTTCTCGAGATAAATTCAATGAACTACTACATTCTTTACTCATACTTGAACAGCAATGAAAGAACATAGTCATGAATTTCATCATCGACTTACCTCTTTCGAAAGGCAAAAACATCATACTAACAGTGATATGTAAATTGACAAAGAAACGACATTATATTTCTTGCTTCACTGATGACGAGAAAATCACAGCAGAAAAAACAGCTGAGCTAATGCTTCAATGAATATATTGAATATACGGTTTACTCGATTTCATTGTTTCGAATCGAGACTCTCAATTTACCTTCATTCTATGAAAGTCGCTTTGCAAAAGACTGAGCATTAATCTTCAACTCTTCACAGTCTATCACTTTCAGATCAACGATCAAAGTGAACGAGTCAATCAGAACGTCGAAAGATATCTTCAATTCTTCTGTTCATACATGCAGAATGACTGAGCTAAGCTACTACTCATGATCGAGTTCGTTGACAATAATGCTCTGTTCTCAGTCATCTTCTCGACCTCTTTCTTTCTAAACAAAGACTTTCATTCTTGTATGAGCTTTGAACTCGATGTCATCGAATATGAAAGTTTTCGTGAACGCTTGCAGACGACTAAAGTCGAGAATATATCTGAACATATGAACAAAACACTGAAGTTTGCTCGCGAGTCGCTAGTCAAAACACAGAAACAAATGATGAAACAAGTCAATAAGCATAGAAAAGAAGTTGATTACAAGGTTGAATCAAAAGTGTTTCTGAATGAAAGAAACATCATTACAGCGAGATCTTTCAAGAAGCTAGATGACAAAATGCTCGATTCTTTCACCAATCTAGATCTCATTGACTCTTCATATAAACTGAAATTATCAGAGTCTATGCATGTTCATGATGTATTTCATTCTGACCTGCTTTGCTCTGTCGTCAACGACTTCTTGCCTGGTCAAAAGAACGAACCCTCAGGTTCAATAGTGATAAACGACGAAGACGAGTGAGAAATAGATGATATATTGAATTCTCGTCGATATCGAAGACGACTTCAGTATAGAGTCAAATGAAATGACTATGACAATGATCTCAATTGATACAACGCTGATGACGACGAATTTATGAACACTCAGAAGATTGTTGACGATTTTCATATTCAATACTCGAACAAATCGCGCTAATCAACAATTCAATCAATCACGATTTAACAGGTCTGAGCCTGTGAAATCATGATTGAGCAATCAATTGAGTCGAGCAGAAAATACATTCATGCAAACATGAATCGTCGAAGAGAAGAAGTAATGTCATGATTCTAGTCTTGTCAGACTCAGTCTTCTAGCCTTGTCAGATCTATTCTCGCTTCGTCACCTTGACTAGTCTCTATTGAGTCTAGCGTCGGCTGAGAAACACACATATGTAGTCAACTTCTTTTCTGTAACTATCTTTCTTTCTTAGCATTTATCTTTTATTTAAATGACACTTCTATCTGACTCGCTCTAGACAGATCTCTAACAATATACAAATGCATTTTGTGCAAACAAAATTAAAGTTAACTCTCACTTCACATTTGTCATTTCATCTCATCTCATATTACTCATCAATCTTTAATTACTTGTTTCATTCTAAATCATTTTTTTACTCATCACGTAGCTTAAACAATATGACTTTTCAAATTTTACAATTCAACTTTGATTATAACGTTGATCTCAGATCTTGAAGTCAAGAGTATGTAAAATCAATGTACTCATTGCAAAAAAACATTGTTAAATGTTTTTTTAACAGAATGATTGCATTGCTGAAGAAACACAATTTTTTCTTGAAAACATTCAAGAATGAATTGAATTCTTACAAACTTTTGAGATTCAAACGAAAGAAGATGATCAAATGACTTTAATCAGAATTCATAAATGAAATTGAGATTATAAATTTTTCTATCTTTGAGTGACGTTTATGTCTGTTAGAAGTCAGCATAAAGCGAGTCATATGAGTGTAATGTAACGAGTATATAAATGCTAAGAAAGAAAAGTATCTAGAAGAGAAGAGTCGACTATCTATATGACTCAGAAGAACATAAGTTAACTCTGAATAAAGTTGATCTTGAAACAATTCTATAGTCTAGCGACGAGCAATCGACGATAATCATCAACATAGTCATCAACATAGCTATCAACATAGATGCGTAGCTAGAATCGTAACATTACTTTCTCTCTTCAATGATTCATGTTCATATGAATGTATTTTCTTAGTCTTATGTAGAATCGAAATGTCTATTGTAGCAGACTCACTATGCAAGATAGAATGATGTCATTGTAGCAGACTCACTAGTTGCACATGAACGTATGATCAGATTCACTGATGAGTAGAGCGATGAGAGTGAATAGATCATCGCATTGATCGTGTCATTGAAGCAGACTTACTAGTTGCATGTGAACATTTGATCAGATTCACTGATAGGTAGAACGATGTGAATAGATAGATCATCACATTGACGAAAGACGTCTTTGTAGCAGACTCACTATTTGCACACGAACGAGTCGACAAATTGATTCACTGATTGATAGAGCGATGTGAGTAGCTGAGTCATTGCATTGACGAAAGATGTCATTGAAGCAGACTCACTAGTTGCATGTAAACTCGATGACGAGTCAGATTCATTGATAAATAGAGCGATGAGAGTGAGTAGATCATCGCATTGAGAGTGTCGTTGAAGCAGACTCACTGAGGTTTCAATATAGAAACAAGCTCAAAGATTTGCTTGTTATCGAAGACATTATCATGTCATTGTAGCAGACTCACTAGTTGCACATGAACGAGTAGACGAATCAATTCACTGATGAGTAGAATGATGAGAGTAGATGAGTCATTGCATTGACGATGAGTGTCATTGAAGCAGACTCACTGTTGAGGTTTGCTCATCGAGATAGAGACTTCACGCAGTTCTAGACTGATCTCTTTGATTGTTCAACAAATTTGAAGAATCTCTTGCGAATCTGAATGAATGATTAATTCGCTGATCTTCGACCTAGTTGAATGATTTCAATCGTTTGTTTATACTCGCTGATCAGCGCATGAGTTTGAATCTTTTGTTTATTCTCGCTGAGTCAGCTCACGAGAAAGAAGAGTGAGTGTCTGCATGATTGCAAGTCGACTAGATCAAAGTCAATAGTCGTGTGAATCAAGCAAAGCAAGTTGATGCAGATTATTTCTCTTCGTCTGTAACGAAGAAGCATTTATATAATGTTAGAGATCAGCATAAAGCGAGTCATATGAGTGTAATGTAACGAGTATATAAATGCTAAGAAAGAAAAGTATCTAGAAGAAAAGAGTCAACTATCTATATGACTCAGAAGAACATAAGCTAATTCTGAATAGAGTTGATCTCAAAACAACTCTATAGTTTAGCGACGAGCGATCGACGATAGTCATCAACATAGTCATCAACATAGCTATCAACATAGATGCGTAGCTAGAATCGTAACAATGTCAGAGAATTGTCACATACATGAGTGATGCTGATAAAAGAGTACAAGTAAGAGAAAAGTTCTGCAAAGCAATGAAAATTTAAGATCATTCAACTAATCTTTGAAAAGCTTTCTTCAATGCTCATCATGCTCATCTTCATCTTTTTATCTTTGTCATGATCATTAATGTCTTTACATCAATCTTCATCAAGTTTCTTTTACTTTAAATTTTCTGTACAATCATCAACATCATCATTTCAGTCTCACTTAAGTCTTTTCAACTCTGAGTTATCTGTAAAATTGACAGTATTATTACATTACTTTTCATTAAATTTTGAACACTTTGAGTTTTTGATCTTTTCATCTCAGACTGACAATGAGATTCATCTGTATGTGATGTCAACTACGAATCTTTTGATTCTATTCTGTGTTTGAATAGAAGTCAAAAGAGTCAAGAGATCTCAATTCAATGCAGTTTGAATGATGTTAAAATGTTGCGTGATCAGAAAAGTTGTCATGCAGAGTTTTCACTCACATGACAACACTTTCTTTAACAGTCACAATCGATTTACGAAGAAGATTAATGACATGTCGATGTCAGTAAGAGATGAGAAGATACTACTAGTGAAAAAGACAACTCAGATGAAGAGTCTGCAAGTTGTGACTACAAGTAATTGAAGAATTTGCAACTCATCAACTGCATTGATATTAAAACGTCTTCATCACATTGACAGTGTCATCAAGTAATTGATGAAAAGATATTAGATAAAATAGTCATTTCAAGTATTGAAAGACGTGATTACAGTGCTTAAAGAAGTAGTGACTTGTTGATCACGCTGATATATTGAAGAGACTTGAACTCATCTTCTTTACTTGATGTCAAGTCATTCATCTATTCACATGAAAAATTGAGAGTTCAAGAGAACAATCAGAACGCATTCTCTTTCATTGATCAGAGTCAAACATCAAATAATTGTGATTGCATGTTTATACTAACAATTCATTCAACGTCTACGTGACACAAGTCAAATCAAGAGAAGAAAAGAGTTACTCAGTACAATTACACTTTATCTTCTCATCATGTGTATCTCTCTTTCATCACATATTTCTCTGCTCAATGAATGATAATCATTGAGTAAGAAAACACAGCTCTACGTACGTTACAATTATGAGCATCATGAGTGCAAAGAAAACGTCTTTCATCTTTGAATCAAGAATCAAATCAAGACATTGTTGTATAAAATATCATCAATGAAGAGCAGAGCAAAGACGATGCATCATAATTAAACAGCACAGACACTTTCATCAAGAGTTTACTTGAGCATTACATGTTGAATAGAAGTTATAGATTCATTACTTGATAACACAGTGTCAATCTCATTGTTTCAACTGCGTAAAGCAGTTGTATAAATGACGAGTGATTTTCTTTCTCAAAGAGTTTTGTTCACTTGATATAAATAGCATAGAGTTTCTCATGAGTTAAGTTTAAATCGATGTCACAAGAATGTATGAATTACAATTACAATCTTTTCATCTCAACTTAATATATGATTCATGTTATACATAGTATTCACTGAGCAACTGTTCAGTGCAACATTTGACTCATTTCTCAAGCTTTAAGACATCATCTTCATCTCATTTCTTCAGTCAATTAAGACAAGTAATATCTTTCTCAATGATGATAGACATTGCATTTTTTATGAAGCTTCTCAAAGTATTATCAACATTGCTTTGAATTGAAATCTGCGCAATGCGATCATTGCACAGTGAAATCATTCACAAAATTTTCTCAAGATTAATGTTTGAAGTCAAAATGAGCTTGATATGTTAACTCAAAATCTCTTCTGCTTTTTTCTAATTTTAAGACAGTGACAACAATAATTCTCTCTTCTGTTAATTAACTTTCAAGCGTCATGATATCAATGATTCTCTCGTTCAGTCATCATCATGCAAAGCTATCAATACGCTTTGCAAATATCAAAGATTAGCATATGACATTATGTTCATTTTTTCTATCGCTTTTCGTTGACTTCTTTGTTCATGTTACGAGTGTATCAAGACTGATAAGACTGAACAAGACTGAAGTTTTAATCAATTTGCAATGCATGCTAGCGAGTATTCTGCATAATGATTAGAGCTAGTCAATGATCTGATCGAGATCTGACTCAGATTTGATTCAGATATGACTCAACATCTTTTTTCTTTCTCAACACTCTTTTCTTTCATCAACATCTTGTTCATTTACATCATCTTCTTTTCGTGTCACAAACACATTTCTTTCAAGTCTAGCGCAGTCTCTGAACATTACATAAATAAAAGCTTTTGTATCAATCTTCTTCTGTATTCTTAATATTCAGTTATAGCTATCTTTAAAGATCAAGCACTATTAATTCTGATCTTCATTGATTGTATCATGTAAACACGATTCTGACAGTTCAGATAAATCAAAGCATACACAAATCAATAGTGCAGAAGATTCAGTATCAAATTCTTTCAATAGCAGAGTTATGTGAAAGTGAATCAAGTTTAAAAGTCTCACAGATGATATCTTCTTTCATGATGAGTCTATCTTAAGCACAATCACAAGCATCTTGAAGCACATGAATGCAAATAATTCAAGAAATTCAATTACAAAGACAGATGTAATGATTGCAATAACATCATTTTCTTTCATCAATGATTTAAGCAATCAGTTGAAGAAGAGTGAGAGTGATAAAGATAATGATGAAAAGAACTAAGATCAATAATTAGTCTTTTGCTCTCTTACATGAATGATATAACTCATTTTTTTTTCAGAGTACTAGCTACTCAGAATAATCAGCTCTGTGAGCATTTCAAAGAGAAATCATGAACTCAATCAACTCATCTGATATTTATATCTTCTAAATTCATCAAAAATTTCGTCAAATAAATGTTACTCAATCTTCTCTTGTCAATATTTCATTGACAATTGCATTTAATCTTGATCATCGCTTGCATGAACAATGATGCTGATGATTTGTATAAAGAATTAATCGAAGATGAAATAAGATTAAGCAAAATACAGTTGCTCATTCTTAATGTCACTTAAATAGCTAATGTTGTTCAATCATAAATCATTGAAGCGCTCGTTATCATCATGTTTTGCATGCAGCTTTAACTGAAGTGAAGAGAAATTTGAAAAGAATGAAAGAAAAAATTGAATACTTCACGTCATTGTTTTCAAAATGCACTTAATGACTTTATTTATTCGCTATCTAAAATCGATCGAAAGTGATTCGCTTGATGTTCATGCAAGTCTGAATGCAAACTACATTGCAATTAATTTATTAATAAACTCAGCGTCTTTATAGTGTCAATCTTCAACATTAATGAATGATTTGCAATGATCAACAAGTATGTTGATCTGAAAGCTCTTGACATCAAAGTTCTGTCGCTACACAAATTCTTATCATTCAATGATGTAAACTTATGAAATGTAAAGAATCAGCTTCAAACTCTGATGAATTCTAATCTCAAACAATCAATGAGTCAAAATTTGCTGCTAAAGACTCATTATGAATGATTTTCAAAAGAAAGTACTTTCATTTGAATTATGTCAATCTGAAAAATCTATCACATGCAAATCTTTAAGAAATTTACAAGCATTCATGTTGAAAGATGAATGAAGAGAAAAATGACAATGAAGAAAGAGATTGTAATGAGTACTATGCACATTGACTTCGCTTGTGTTGACGAAAGTCAACATGTCAAAAACATGCAAGTGAGTTCTTAAAAAAACTTAAAACAGATGAAAGATGAAAGATCTTCACAATGCTTCTAACTTATGTCAATGTCAAGCACGCTGATTAGTGTCAACTCTTCAGATATCATTGATGTTCTCAATATTGCTTCGTCATCTTCATAAAATAATTCAAATCATTCTCTCTTCAATCTTCATCTTACGCGTCTAAAAGAATTTATCAAGCTCATTGTCAAAGAGAAAGATAGTGAGTTGAATCAAATGATTCAAGAAGCGCGCAGCACTGTCAATTACTTCGCAACAGCTTTGCTTAATGCATTAATTTATCATCATGAAGAAAATTGTTGATTCAATGATCATTTGTTGAAACTAGATGCTCTGATATCAAGAACAACTACATGTCAATTTCTTACAGAATATGTTAAACAATATCAAGCACAGATTCAACAGTGAAAAAGTCAAGCTTTGACAAATCTTGAACATTTACAGACGCAGTGAAATGAGAATTCTAGACTTCAGAAGAAGAACAAGAGATTTACAAAAATAAAGATTATCAAGATTATTGATAAAGCTAGAATGCTTCAAGTGTGTAATGATTTGTCATAACTTTTCATAAATAACAAGAAACTAGATATGCATTTCATGAACAATGATGTTCAAACAACTTGCATGAATTGAATCATCAATTGAATGCTGTCAACATTTTTTCTAGTCAACGTTTATCAAGAACTTGTTCAAAATTGTTTTAAGCTTCAAGCAATCATGCAGATTCTGCTGAGTTTTGAACTTATTGACAAATCAACTTTAATTATATCATTCTTTCTTGAGATGACTTTGATCATGAAATGAGTAAGTGTATCATCACTCTGAGTTTTTCTGCTTTAGATATCAGATGTTGTGCTTCTTTTTCAGTAATCATTTCATTTTCTTCATATCAGACACTAACTTTCATGATATAGTTTATTCAAGAACATTCTACACTTAATTGCATATCAAGAATGTTTTATGATGAGATTAAGCAAAGAGCATTAACTCAATTCACTTTCATGCTAGAAAAAGATTTCGCAAAAGATCTTAAGCAGAATGATCAATCAGACATTCTCATCAATCTTGCAGATATTATGAGTGAAAGCATAAATCTTCAGCGTGCACAACTTGTCATTCTTTGCAAGTTTATTCAAAAACTCAAATTAGCGAAGCAAGTTTCAAAGCATGCACATTAATAAAGCAATTCTAACAAAGTTTATTATTATGTTATCTTTTTGAAAATCAATTTCGAAAGAATTGTGACAAAGAAGTGCAAGAAGAAGACTGACTTCTCAGTGAATATCTTTCAAACAGTCAAGAATGAGACAGTAATGTCAGAAAATGCAAATAGCGTAAATAATGATGATTGAAAGAATGAAACGTCAATTCAAGATGTGATTTAAGCAGCAGTCTGAAGACAATTTTGATCTTTCTAAATATGTAATTCAATAACAGAGATTTTCATCACAGCACTTTTAAGCACACATGACTAAGCATGTTTGAGATCAATGCATTAGTTTTTGCTCAATGACTATTAAATCTTTGCTTTTATCATATTCAAGATCACAGAGACTCAAAGAACTTGAACTCAATGTCTTATAAATGCATTGCATGTGAATTTGAAGTGAAGAACTACAATTCACTTACGCGACATCTTGACAAGTGCTTGATGATTCAAGAGCAAAAGCATTAAAGAATTTCTAAAGTTAAAAACAGTCTGATCGAGAATGAATTGCATCGACTGCGTCAGAAACTGAGAAAGATGCAGCGAATATTAAGAAAGAAAGAAACATCAAACATTGCAAATAAAGTCATCTATGACAAACATCAACTTGATGACAATTCATGTTAAATGCATCATCATTCAAGATAGAAATATAAAATTTATGAAGAATCTCATGATGAATCTTGATGTCATGTTTTTCAAGACAAACTAGAAAATGTCTGTTTTCATCAGTTAAATAAACAGTATAATTCTTGAAATTACATTCACATTATTCTTGTGCATTATTCTTGTGCATTGACTCAATTGTACTTCTAATAAGTACTTGCTTTAAATGCAAGACTTTTAATAAATGAAATGATATTACAAATTTATGAATAAATTTGCATCAGAATAATCTTCAAAGATACTTGAAATGAATCAGCAAACTTGTTGATCTCTTGATCATCATTCTTCTCTCTGTGATAAATATTTCAGAACTCAGTAATAGTCTCATCTGAATTCAAATTCATAGTTCAATTGTAATACTTTATTAACATTATTTATTTCATCATTTTTGAACTCATTTGTGATCAATTTCATTGACATACTTTTCTAGCAAGACTGAAAGTTCACTCAATATTTATCAAGAATATTGAGCATGAAAGAACATTTTTAATCATTTGCATCAATTTAGAAAAATTTGAAGCATTGTTTTTTCAAAATTGTTATGTTGAACATTTCTCATTTATAACATCAATGCAAAGATATCAATCATCTTCATCTTAAAAAGAATGAGCACATTGAAATTGTTGAAGCAATGATCTTCTAACAGTTGCAACAGATCACAAGATCATTAGTAAATGATTAAATGCATTATCATAATGCATTATTTCATCAACATCACTTCTTACTCTTTGTGCTTCTGCTTTTAAATCAACAGCTGAATCTTTGTAATAACAATGAAAATACTTTTTAAATTTTATCTTGTACTTGATTTTGTAATGAATAAATTCTTCATCATGATTTATATCTTTATTGTCTTTATCATCTTAAGTTTTGTAAAGATTTAGCTTCATTGTAGAATTCAGAATATTTGCAAAATTATATATTGTTTTATCACTGTCTTTGATCTTGACATAATACTTTGCAAGTTTGATTGAAACTTTTTTGCAAGTCTTTACTATAACAGCACTTGATGAGCAAGTACTTCTTTTTATATTCTTTTCAATCTGCTCAAGATGATTGAAAAGTGCATTAAATATTTGAAATTTCAAGTGAATATTTGCATTAGTTATTCATGACACTAATAATAATAATAAATTCATACATTCTTGTGACATTGATTAAATTGACTCATGAGAGACTTTATGCTATCTGTATCGAGTGAACAAAACTCTCTGAGGTAGAAAATCACTCGCAGTCTACATGACTGCTTCACGCAGTTGAAACAGTGAGTTTTGAGACTATGTATCAAATTTGTTCGCGTTGATTGCACGTTAGAGAACGAATGTTCTAGTCACTCTAAATTGCTTCAAGAGCTTCGTTTTCATCATCATCTTCGCTACTGCTCTGAGACTCTTCGTGATGACGACGATTATTTGATAGTTCAAGAAGTCAGCATCTTGTAACATTCTTGATCGCAGATGCGATCAGTTCGAACAATGCATGAGTACATGCTTCGTCATCTGATGACTTCATTCGCAGTTGCATCGCAAGCTATTCATGTCTGAAACGTTTCTAGAGTGCAGATAAGTGTTCAGATCTATGCGTTCAATTCTGATGTGCATTGCAAGAGTGCTTTCTGCTTTCTGAAAATCATCACGCATCTTTATCGTCTTATTGCTCAGATGCGACCTTTGTGCTGAGATTGCGTTGACATCTGCGACGCGTTCTCTGTACTTTTCTCATCGTTGATTTCATTGATCTTTGTGATACTGCGTTATTGCGATGCTATCGCTTGTTGAAATCGTTGTGAAGAAGAGAATGCATCGTCTGCGTCTCAACTGTATCTTCGCACCTTCTTGAATGAAGACATTCAGAAGTACTATTTTCTTGATGACGAGTGAGCGAGAAATGACGCGATTAACTCTCGTCAAACGAGCGTGTATTAGTTCGCATGCTTGTCTGATCTCTTGCATTCAATCATTGACTCAACTGTGTAGCGTGATCTTGTTCTGTAGCATGTTCAGATGAACATGTAGCGAACTCATGTATGTTTCTGTCTCTAGAGTTTCAATGTTTACTCTTTTGAACACTTCTGCTACGTGACACAGAGTCTGATTCTGAAGTGTTTCTAGTCTGCATTCTTTGCTCAACAGTTCATCTTTCTTGTCGCGCTGATGTCAGACTGACGCTTTGAATGCAATTTCTGATCTCACTACTGCTGAGTATACTTGCCTCGCTTTTGTGAAGATAGCTTCTCATGTGAAGACTTCAAGATGACTAAGTGTCAGCATTCTTGTGACGTGATTCATCTCTATTTGTCGAAGATGCGCGTCTCATCGCAGTTTCATGTTCAGTTGCATCTCTAGAACTCGTACGTCTGATTTCGATTTGATAACTGAGCTTTCTATTTGTATGCTAGTCGTTATGTTGAACCTCTTCGATTTTCTAGTGAAATGCGTGAGCTCGTACTTTTCTGATGCGAACGTTGCATCATGAGTGCAAGCTCATTTCGCGCAGACGTCGTGTGCTTTGCTCAGTGTTCTGCAGATTTCTTCAGTGAATCTGTCGTAGACTAGAATGTTAATATCATTTATGAAGTCAAGCACTTCGATTTTAATTCTCAGTGCTTCGCATTTTTTGATTAAACTTGCGTTGAAGAATAGAAAGAGAATCGATGAAATGAGAAATTTCTGCGATATGTCTGCGTTTACCTCGCGCATGTCGCTCGTTTGTTCGTCAAATATTAGCGACGTCTCTCGATTCTTCTATCGAAAATATGTTGTATACGTCGCATGCAACATACATAGAGCACAATCTCTATGCTGATTTTCTTCTTAGGCTCGAGAGGTTACTCAGAGAGTCTTCTCGCGACAGGTTCACAGTTCAAGGCGAACGAGATCTCTCACTGCTCAGATTTCGACAGTTTACTTCTTAAGCATGAGTTGCAGACGTATCGCAGTCGATTTCTTCTCTAATCACATCGACACACGCTACTGTTCTCTCAAGCTATACAGACGATGTCTTCAACTAGAGATTGACTCTATCATCAAGGCATTCAAGAGTCAGAGCTCAGTGAAGAGATGAGATTCTTGAGATCGACAGTCGTCGTCATTGTATATCACGCTTCGCAGACGCTCGCTTCGCTTGTAAGACGTGCAACTCATCTGTTTCACGTTATCTGTAGAGATCTTTCTTGTGCAGATCGATCATGTCTTGCAGAAATGTTCATATGCTACACTTCTAATCAAACAGCGTAGTTCAATCATTCTTTACTAACTCGCTTATGTTTCTCTTCTCTTAACGAAGTCTTCTCGCCAGCGTATCGCTCACGTATAGAATGCCTGTGTCTGAACGTCTGTTAAACGATATCAACGAGACTCTCAAGTTTGCTCGTGTTGAACTTAATGAGTCTCGTGAGTTGCTCATGTCGTAGTAACAGACACGCAGTCTTAACAAGATTTATACGTAGTTAGCACGTAGATCTAAAGAATGTTCGTGATTCAAGTTCTTTCTGCTAATCACTCTCAACAGATCAAACGCAAGAGTGTTCTGTCTCAGTTCTCGTCATCACGACGACAAGATACTGAATCGAATGATTTTCATAAGCGATTTCTCTTGTAGTTCTGCGTTCTATTTGACTTTCTCATCTGCGTGCAGATTGCTTGTAGCATGCACATTGAGATTATCAAAGTCTGCGCGATCGCGAAAACTCTGCACACGATCAACGCACAGCGCTTCATCATCACGCAGCGTTTCGATGTCATTCAAACTTTTGATAATCTCTAGACTCTACTGTAGCTAGACAGTAGGTTTGTAGTCAGCATCACGTACAGATGAGTTTCATTACTGATCATTCATGACACTATTAAAGTGCATTTGTAGAAGAAATTTAATAGATTGTCAATAAGCAAAATCATGAATTACTCGCTTTCATTAAGTTTAATTTTTGCAATCTTGAAATCTTCACAGTATTTCTTTGTTCAAAGATCAACAAATTCACGTAGTTGATATGCTTAATGAAGCATCAAGTACATAAAGTTTCAATGAATGCAAATATCTTGTATCAGTTTTTTAAATCTTTTGTCATTTTGTTCATGAAAAACTCTGAAGTGAATTAATCATTAAGAAGAGTCATTGACAACTATCATCAGAGCACAAATCTAATTTTATGATTAATAAATGCATTACTTTTTTGCATTATCATTCAAAGCAATATCTTTTTAATCACAACAGATAATTCTTTGCTTGTCTTAATATTTTGCATTTGCTCATTCTTTAATTGAGCAATAATGTTATCAACTATTGTTTTTGATTCAAGAGCTTGAATAAAATCTTGAGTTATAAGATTAATGATGTGAGTCAAGCAATTAATGAAATTCTGTGTTCTGTTTCATTGAAACTTGCAATGATTCATGATTTTTTCAAGTTTCTCTTTCAAGATACTATTATTACTTGCATTATTAATAACAATCTTGAAAAACTTGTTCTTAATAACGTAGTTCTTCAGAATTTTCATTAGCTTCATCATCAATTGATGATCAATATGCTCAATATTGAAAGGGGTAAATTCAATAAAATGTTTATAAAACTGAAATTCAACATTGATTCAGTATATTAACACTTTCAAGTACACTACTTTTTGAAAACTAGATCACATGTTCAAAGTAATAAAGACATGTTGTGATTTTTTAAAATTCATTCTGATTTGATCATAAATATTTTTATAGTAAGAAAGAATCATAGTTGTCATTTTTATGCAATGCACAATCTGCAAATCTGAACGAAGCATGTGTAGCAGCTTTCAAAATTGCTCATTATCAATGATTCAAAAGAGTAAATTCAAGTCAACAAAAATCTTGCATAATTGATCTTTTCAATTTTCTTGATTAAAGACAAAGATTAACTTGATATGACTTTTCTTCTAATAGTTTGTCAATTTTGCATTATCAATTTGCATTATCAGATATGACTTACTCATTCAAAAGTCAGTTTAATCTATGATTATGAATGTTTGCATTTTCGCTCTGTCGCTGTGCAAAAGTTTGATTCAAGATGCTTTTTCATAGCAGACGTGCTAAAGTTATTAAAAGCTGTAGAATGATTCATAATTTTATTGCAAATTATGCATGAGATTTTGAGTAATTCTTTGTTACAAGCGTATCAAGACTGAATAAAGCTAGTCAGTGTCTTTAGCTCAGATCTGACTCAGTCTCTATTTTCTTTCATCAACATCTCTTTGTTCAACATCATCTTTCTTTCTACATTACATTCTACTCATGTTACAAACACATTTTCTTCAAGTTTAGCGCAGTCTCTGAATATTACTTAAATAGAAGCTTTTGTACTCATCTTCTTCTGTATTCTTAATATTCAGTTATAGCTATCTTTAAAGATCAAGCACTATTCAACTCTGACTTTCGCTGATTGACTCATCTAGACATGATTCTAACATTATATTAAGAATTCGTTAATCACACGATACTGATCTCATTACTCATTCAACATACTCATACAGACAGAACGAGTCTAAAGAAATTCGTTTACCTGATGATCGATGCAATCAAAAGACTGAACAACACTAAAGAGTTTGATAGAATCAATGACAAGACTGTTTGAATCGCTAGACAACTTATCGCTCACTAAGTACACAAAGTTCACTCAATCAAGAGAATCAACTCATTCTTGTGAAACAGACGAGTGAAAATAAGCTGTTCAACTCAATTAAGAGAATCAACGATAAAGAACCTTCGTGAATTGCTTGAGAATCACTCAAAAACTCACAAACCAAAAATATCTCTTTAATCAACAACATTCTTTCCTGAAGATTAAACACTTGATCATACATCTTTATTAATACTGTTGAGCATCATCATTCACTTGATCTTGTTCTTTCTTCAAATTTCACCATGTCAAAACATTCATCTATTGAAGAACGTTTCGAAGAATTTCAAAGTCGCTTTTCTTAAATCTCTGAGACTGATTCATTGAAACTCTCTAGTGCTGAATCATTCATCAATGAAGACAACGAGTCATTTGCTGAAACAGTAATACTCTCTGTTTCTATCGAAAACTGAAAGACTTGATGCATGATTCTCAACAGAGAAACAGATTGACTCAACGAGTTGAGTAAACAACGAGATAATGAAATCAAAAAGTTGAAGACTAGACTTCAAACTAAAGAAATCACTTCTTCTGATTTCATTTACTCTGAGCGTTCTAGATCTCAGAAAATACCTGATTCTTTCTGATTTACTGACGAAAAGAATTCTACTTGGAAAAACTGATACGACAAAATTCAGAATAAACTAGAGATCAACGTCAACCTCTTTTCAAATGAACGAGTCAAACTGAGCTATGTACATTTCAGATTATTCAATGACGCAGCTGATGTCACTTAATCTAGACGCGAACGTGACTGTGTCAATCTTTATAAGATCATCAATGATCTTTTGAAAGAACTAGCTGAGTTGTTCAATGATTCAGATAAGAAAGTCAACTTTCGTAGAGAATACTACAACTTGATTCAAGAATCAAAGAAGTTCAGCGAGTTCTACACTCAGTTTCAATGATTATCTTTCTATTTGAAGTATCACGAAAAGCAACTGATCATTAATCTGAAAGATAAAATAAATTCTCGTCTTCGATTCATTTGAATAGATCAATTAGTTCAACCTGATTTTCTCAAAGAGATTCATTTCTACCTGATTCATTTGAATAATGATCAGCAAGTCATTCGAAAAATCAAGAACAAAGTCAATCTCATCAAACGCGTCAACGATCTGTCAAAGATCATCTTTCATAAAGCTGTTGTTACTCAGTCAATCAATCATTCAAAATCTGATCATCTAAAGTCGCGCGACGCGATTTTAACTAACGTCAAAGAAGCAGACGTTCTAGTTGAAATCTGTTTCATATGTCATAAATCAGGTCATAGCTCTAGAGAGTGCTCTGATCAACCTATCAGAATCAATGCAGTGAACAATGAATACAATCATTTCAAGTTCAATTTCAATTCGAATTTCGATTCAAAAAACTAGTCATCTCTTCAAAAGTCATTGAAGAGGTAAAGATTATATCTTTGTGCAAACTAGACGAAATTCTATCAGAAGAGAATTACTTTGAAAAGTCGTTTCTAATTAACATCTTTCTCAACTCTCAGAATCAATCTTTTAGTCTTTGTTCTCTGATAGACAGTGATTCAGTCGCTCATATGCTCATACACGCTAATCTAGTCAATAAAGTATGCAAGAAACTGTTACGAGTGTGTTGAAATTGAATAAAGTTTTCTAGTCAACAAGTTCTAGAGATTTTGACTCATGTTGAATTTCTAGTCTCAACACTCTATTCTAGCGCTTTCAATACTTGAGCAAATCTGCTTCGCTCTCTTTGTTTTGCTCTACTATAGATACAGCTCGAAACTCTCTTTGATTTCTTCTGTATTCTTAATATTCTAGTTATAGCTATCTCTATTGATCAAACATTCTATTCAGCTATGCACTATTTCGCTGCAGTGTGATTAGATTCTAGACATGATCTTAACATTATATTAAGAATTCGTTTACCACATGATATTGATTTCATTACTCATTCAAGCTACTTGATGAACAACGAAATGAGTATAAAGAAATTTGTTTTACCTGATGATCAACGCAATCGAAAGACAGAACAACATCAGAGAATCAATAGAATCAACGACAAGACTGTTTGAATTGCTAGAGAATCTATCGCTCATTAAGTACGCACAGTTCACTCGATTAAGAGAATCACGATAAAGAATCTTCGTGAATTGCTCTAGAATCAACCTATTCTCGTGAAGCAGACGAGTGAAAATAAGCTGTTCAACTCATTTCTTTCCCTCTTCGCCTTGAATCAAGCTCGTGAATCAGACAAGTCAAAACAATCTGTGTCATCAGATCAAATTAGTGAGTCTGCTACTACAAATGACGTTCTCATAGTGAGTCTGCTACAATGATACTCTTCGTCAATGCAATGATCTACCTACTCTCATCGTTCTACCTATCAGTGAATTGATCTACCTCACGTTCACATGCAACTAGTGAGTCTGCTTCAATGACAAGTCGATAGTCGATCTCTTCAATGAGCAAGTCGACTAGTGAGTCTGCTTCAATGACACTCTTCATCAATGCAATGACATATTTATTCTCATCGCTCTACCTATCAGTGAATCGATCTATCTCACGTTCACGTGCAACTAGTGAGTCTGCTTCAATGATCATTCTATTTCACATAGTGAGTCTGCTACAATAAACATTTGACGAGTTGGTTTGAATCAATAGAAAGGTTGATAGAAAGACAGGCATCAAGATTCTACGTCAGTGCTATGAACTACACTACAAGTCATAGAGACATGACTTTTAAAGAGAAGAAGATAATGTTACGAGTGTGTCGAAATTGAATAGAGTTTTCTAGTCAACAAGCTCTAGAGATTTTGACTCATGTTGAACTTCTAGCCTCAACACTCTATTCTAACGCTTTCAATACTTGAGCAAATCTGCTTTGTTTTCTTTGTTTTGCCCTACTATAAATACAGCTTGAAACTCTCTTTGATTTCTTCTGTATTCTTAATATTCTAGTTATAGCTATCTTTATTGATCAAACATTCTATTCAGCTACGCATTATCTCGCTGCAGTGTGATTAGATTCTAGACATGATCTCAACAGAAACTAGAAATTCAATCTATATCACTGACAAAAGAGAAGTTAATAAAAGACTATGATGAAAAGATATTTAAGAAGATCATCACTTATAAAATTCTACTCAATCTCATCATTGAAAGTCATAAGAAATTGACTGTATCAATGCTGATAGTTGATATCAATCATCATGAAGTCATATTGAGTAAGCTCTGAATGAACAAAAACGAAATATTATTGAATATGCAAAACGATGTCATTGTTTTTTCAAATCAATTAAATACTTCTATTTCGATTTTTTCAATTTCTCTCAATTCAAAGCATTCAAGTTGATTGCAATCAACTTCGCTCTCTTCTATCATTCAGACTAAGATTTCTATTATGCTCAAACAATCTGTTTCAACTACGACTAAGAAAGAATCATTCTCGATTTGAAGCATAAATGCAGCTTCATTCAAAACTCTACTGAATTGATCAAAGAAGAATCAGACTGAAGTCTTTGCTCTATTCATGACTGATATTGATAGAGAAATCGCGTACAATACTCAGTGCAATTTGAACGTTCTAAACGTCTCTTTAATCAATGAAACGACTCAGAATTTGAAAGATATTAAAGTCAAGCTGTCATCAGAATATCATGAGTTTCTAAATGTTTTTGATTGAGCTCAATTGAATAAACTACTCTTTCATCGCTTCTACGATCATAAAATCGAGCTCATCAGTGATTCAACGTCTTCTTGCTGTCGAGTTTATCAAATGTCTTCTATCAAACTTCTGAAAGTAAAGAAGTACTTAAACGAGAATCTGTTGAAGAAATTCATCACTTCTAGTCAGACCTTCTATTTCTTTCTCGTTCTATTTGCTCTCAAAGCAAATGAAGATCTTCAATTCTGCGTGAACTATCAAAAGCTAAATGTCATTTTCAAAAGAACTAAATATTCTCTATCGTTGATAGATGAGATCATTGATAAAATAGTGAGTTGCAAGCATCTGACTAGATTAAACATCATATCAACGTTCAACAAACTCTGAATGCATCTCGATAGCAAGAATTACATCACTTTTATCACTGCTTTAGAAGCATATAAATACAAGATGCTATCATTCAAACTGACTAATGAATTGATCTTCTTTCAGCAATATATGAATGATGTTTTATGAAACTTTCTGAACGACTTTTGTCAAGTCTATTTAGATGACATTCTCATCTATAGCAAAACGAGAAAGAAACATAAAAATTACGTCAAACTAGTATTGAGTCAACTACATGAAGCTGAACTGCAGATGAATATTCGAAAGTGCGAATTCAATGTAAAAGAGACTGTCTTTCTAGAAGTCATTGTATTAGAACTAGATCTTCGTATGAATTTCAGCAAAGTGACAGTCATAGTCAGCTGAATCACTTCGATCAACCTAAAAGAAATTCAGAGCTTCGTGAGATTTGTTAACTTCTATCGTCGTTTCATTAAGAACTTCTTGAAGCTAGTCAAATCATTCACTCAGCTGACAAGAAAGAACACATCTTTTGTTTGAAATGAGATCTGTGTTCAAGTCTTTGACAATCTAAAGAAACAAGTCAGCTCAATCTCAGTACTTCGTCACTTCAATCTCAAACGACAAGCTATTCTGAAGATCGATGCTTTGAACTATGTAAAAGGTGAAATACTATCTCAGTACGATGACGAGAAAGTTCTTCATTCGATGATCTTCTACAGTAAAAGCATGATTCTCGCTGAAATCAATTATCACATCTATGACAAGAAATTGCTA
>JAABUW010000832.1_pt1 | contig 56771 bp, 92 predicted proteins | sample 5560081 | NCBI WGS metagenome assembly JAABUW01 (sample SAMN10711882, study PRJNA513363) | rock metagenome | isolation source: Antarctica rocks | place: Antarctica: Victoria Land, Knobhead sud | reverse complement strand
CTGTGTTTGGAATCTGTTAATAACATGTTAATAACAACCTTTGTTAATAACGAATTAATTACACTGCCCACACTGCTTGTTTCGACAGTTTCATTCAAACTGATTAGCTTAGCAGTGAGGGGTTCCAACCCCGTAGCTGGCACCCTTTTAGCCCTTCAGGGCTTGCGACATGGTGTAACATCTATCTCTCTCTCTCAGCTTGCTCATCACTTTGTATGGGTCAAGTTTTCCTAATGCGAGGTCATTTGCTGATTGCGAATCCTAGGTGAACGTTGACACCCAACACCATGTATTGCCTCGCCTCAGATGCAGCCAACCATCATCCATCATCTGGTGCCGTACAAGCACAGCGGCGCATGCTGTCTGTTGTTCACAGGAGGCATAAACGCCGGAGGTCACAGCTCGTTCTCAGCGTGCCCGCTGCGCAGCGGCAGGTAGTCGTACTAGAGCATGAACACCCCAACAGAGCCGTTTGGCGGCGACATGTTGGCGGGGAGTGCACGGCCGCCACCTCCACCCTGTAGCATGCTGCAACCGTGTGCCCCATCCTGCCCATCCTGCTGCAGTAGGCTGAGTAGTGGTGTCTTGAGACCGTGTTCGGCGGCGGCGGCGGCGGCGTCCATTCCGTCGACTGACGTCAGTATCACTGATGACGGCTGCGGCGGCGGTGCGGCGGCTCAGCTGGACACTGTGTGCAACGCGCGGGTATGCCCACCAATGCGCTAGCAGGTTTGCCCACGCGGCGATGCAGGCGCCACACAGAAGGTAGAAGACGTTGGTGCAGAGTGTGAACTGCACGCAAAAGAAATGCGGCTCATTGTGTGTGTGGCACTGAAAACTGCATGGACGCTCCATTTGCTCGTGGCAAACAAGATGCGTACAGAGAAGTGACCGTCATGCCAGAGGCTCATCTTGTATGCGCAACTGCACACGATGTGGGAGGGAAGGCAGCAGCAGCACAAACACTGCAGTGCCAGATTGATGGCACTGATTCGCCGAGAATGCTAACCTAACGGTCAAGAAAGGGGGCAGCCTCGACCAAGCCTAGGTGCCAAAGATGCCTCCTCAGCAGCCAGAAACTCCTGGCAGGTCTGGAAGTCGATGACCCGGTCATCGTACACCCAATGCCCATCTTCGTCTGCATACACATGAGGAGCTGCGGCGACAGCTGCGGCGCCGGCTGTGCCTGCGGCCCACTCGCTGACCATGAATCTGTCCAGCGTCAGAGCTCGCTTGTACTCGCTTTTGAAGGCCGTCATGGCGGCAGCGCCTCCGGCTGTACCAGGCACCTGAGCAGCAGCAACAGGCATGATGCACAGGGACATATGATTAGTCATGCACGCAAAAGTGGAGTCGTTTTTTTGGCCTCCCAGCGCAGTGGAGGTGCAGGTACCGCAGCGGCTCAGCGAAGGAGCCTCCAAGCAACGCATCTCTGTTGATGCACTCTTTGCCTCAGGTGCATTCCTGATTGTGATGGTTCTAGTTCCCTTCATACGATACAACCGTTACGCTCTTGCGCTCGGCGCAAGCCTTGAATATGCTTCCAAAATGAACAACCTACCTGAAGCGACCGACCACCTCATACACGCTATACGCATGGGCAGAGGGACGCTCTGATGGGCAGAGAACTTTGCCTCACCCGTTGAGCGGCGGCAGGGGCGGCGGCTGTTTCAATATCAGCGGCGGCCGCGACCGCCACTGACGCCGCGTCGGCGGCTCCGTCGTCGAGCGCCGCCCGGAACACCGCCTCCGCAGCGTCCGCGCCGGTCCGGCTATGACCAGCGCGGCAGGTCGCGGGGTTTCGAGGGGCGCCCTGTGCCGGCCGAGGGGCTGGGAAAGGCGGGGATCCAGCTCCGGGCTGCCTGGCAGGATGTCGATGCGCACGCCGTGGGCCGCTTCCAGCGCCGCCAGCCTGCCAGCGCAGCAGTCGTCCATCACGTGTGCGGCGGCGGCCGCCGGCAGGTCCACGAGGCATGTCATGCCGCTGGCGTCATGCGGAGAGCTGTGCGGATCCCGGCTGGTAGCCAGCTGGTCGCGGACCACAGCGGCTGCGGCGGCGACGTCGGCAGCGCTGCCCGATAGCCACACGGACGGCCACGAGTTGCAGGTTTGTCTCCGAGCATAAACGTGCAGACTTGGCTATCAGGATTTTTAGTCGCAACTGTCAAGTTCCACGCCGAAAGAAACCTGCAGGGCTGGAACGACGCTGCCACGGCTGATGCAGGGCTGCGTGCCTGCAAGGCTGCAGCTGCGAGGCTCTTGTGTGTGTTGCTGCACAGTATGTGCATGTGCGTTGTGGGGGATGCCATTGTGCGTGGGAAGGGTTCCTACCACTACATCTGAGCGAACGCGGAAATCCAGCTTCTGCTGCTGCAGCAGCCAACAGGCGCTCTCGGCCTTTTACAGAAACAGAAACTTGTGCATGAAATGAAATGAAATGCTCGCTACACCAACTGTCATAAATGCGTCATTTCATGCATCAAGCAGTATGTGGCAGATGTTTTGGATGCGTGCATCATATGGACACCAAAAACTCAGCCTGAGAATGAACGAAATGTCAAATGAACGTACATTGTCTCGGATTGCAGAACACTGGAGTGGCGGTACACAGCAGTGTCGCAGTCACTCGGACGGTTCACGCCGCTGCCTTCAAGGCATTTGCTGCTTGTTCCAAACCGGCGGGCACTGCAGGGTGACCACCCTGGCGGCGTCTGCCGGCGACGCCGCGTGCGCGGCTGCCACCTCCACCCCATAGCAGTCGCAAGGGAGCACAACTTGCTGCAGGGCATTCGGCAGGGGCGCCTCCAGGCCGCCGCGCTTGGCGACGGCGCTGCGGATGGCGGCGTCGACAGATTCGGCAGCGGTGAGGACGGTATTTGCGGCGGCGAGGACGGCAGTTGCACGGTCACAGGCCCGCTCCGAACGGTTCAAGGCGCGGCGGCCGGCGCACCAGATCGCCAGCGCTCCCCCCACCACGCCGACCCAGAAGCCGCACATCAGCACGAACAGCCACATGCTGAAGGTCAGCTGCGCGCAGGCAACCGGAGACAGTCAGCCAGGTGGTGCAGGGTACGAAAGTTCACACACGTGCCAGGGTGTGCCAGACGCGAACAGCTCAGGACGTGGACTTACAATGCTTTTTGTGCATGGACGCTCACAGGAGGTGCGGCCAGCATCGCCTCAGCACAAGCAGAGATAAGGTTGCTGCAGGCAGCATTATGGCACACATGCATGGCATGTACAATGGGGAGGCACATGCAGGCTGGTGGCAATGTGCAGACCGAGAGCAGATCAGTGCGGGGACACGGGGTTTCATGTGACGTCAGCTGCATGTCAAAATTGTGGAGCGCTTGCGCACCCCGCCCTCATCCATCATCATGGCCCAGAAGGCGGCGCCTGATGTCGGCCGCGGCGATTGGTTGTAGTAGTCGTCCGCTGCAGACACGACGGCTTTGGACTCCCTGCAGCAGGTGGCAACTCATATCTGCATATCAAGGACTCCTGAGACTGTCATCAGGAATTTGTCAGGCACACGCATGGCGTATCACAAAACATGCGGGACCATGTCCTTCTCCGCCTTAGGGTTTAGGGCCCTAAAACCCTAACACAACACCCTCTGCAGCTCGCCCATGCAAGCTCGCTGCTCTATAAGTAGGACTAGATGTGCGCAGCTGGCGCATCCGTCTTCTGCTCTTGGAGCAGCGCGCTTGCGGAGCACAGCTGACTGTGCTGCAGCTGTGGACAGCAACATCGACATGTGAGGGCAAGCCCGCCCCACAAGCACGTGACCGCAGCCGGCAACTTGCGAAAGCCACACCTCAACGCTGTCGCTGCGTTGTCACACAGCATTGGGCACACATTGGCGCAGACATCTATCTCACCACATGGCGGGACCGCTCGCGCCAAGCTCCCCGGCCCAGTAGTCAGCGCCGGCAAGTTCAAGCGTGGGGCGGGCCGCGGCGCCTTCGTCGAAGGTGCCAGCGCCCCCGCCGCCATCATCTACGCCGGCAGCTTGCAGCACTGCGACGGCGGCTTGCACATCTTTGGCTCTTCCAGAGACCGTTACGTGTGACCGGGACTCGTTGCGCTCCAGCGAGATGAGGACGCCGTGCTGCTGCTCCAGTCCCGTCATTAGTACGCCGTCTGCGGCAGTCAGGGTTTCGGTGCCGGCTGCCGAGGCGAGGAAGCCGTAGATGATCGGCTCTTCTCCCGCTGCGTAAACCTGCGACTCGGGCAGCGAACTCAAGGTTCATAATGCTGCAAATTCGCATCCAAAGCCCGTTCCCGCCGTAGTCCTATGCAGAACAGCGTGGGCAGGGCTGTGCATCTGTTTGGCCGCTCGACTGGCATGTCACAGCCCCCCAGATCGAGGCAAGACAGCCTTGGCCATGAACCTGGTCGTGCAGGCTGAGCAGCAGCGCCCCTCACCTGCGCAGTGTCGGCGTCGGCAGCAACAGCGCCGCGGGTGTCGTTTTCAGCACGATCTTGGGTGACGGCTGCATCGTATGTTGTTGCAGGTGCGTAGGCGTAGGCCTTGGCAACGTGAGTGGTGGCAAACTTATTGGCATGGATGTCGGCGGTGTCCGCAGCACGCGCCTACAGCTTGGAAAACATAACTCAGCAACATTGTGGTCGCTGTCAGCACCGTGCAGCACGCTGTCATGATCGTAAATCTGCAGGACGCATTGCAGATGGCGTTGCTGTGCACTTCAGAATAGCGGCCGCTGCGCCGCGCCTGGAGATTGCAGCCACTGGTGGCAACACAGAATGCAGGGTCACAGCAGATGCAGGCTTTCAACTTGGAACCCAGCCGACGGGGGTGCAGTATGCACACAGCAGCAGCTGTGCAACAACCCAGTGAAAGAAGGGACAACGGCAATTGGCTGGGGGTGCTGGCAGCCCACCGAAAGCCTGCCAGCATGAAAGGAGACAGCTCGCAAGACAGAGTGCCAGGCGCAGGCTGCCTGCAGCACAGCGCGGCTGCAATGCAGGATTTTCGTGAAGCTGAGTGACAGTCGACAGGACTATGGGTGAACATCTTGATCACTTGACACATGCAAACGCGCCTCAAGACGCCAGACAATTGGCAGCACGGTTTGCCTGGCAACCTCTCTAGAATAGTTCGCAGTTCGCAGTCGATGCCAGCACCTCCTTCGGTCCCAGACCAGCAGGCTGAGCAGGATATGATGCCTCACCGTCAAACTGCCGGCAGCGGCGACGGCGCCGGCGACCCTCGAGGCGACAGCGGCGTAGGCATCGGCGACGACGTTGCCGGCGGCGTCGGCAGGCGCGTAGGCAAAGGCGGCGTTCGCTGCTTCGTCTGCCTCGCCGACGGACATGGCTTCGGCGGTGGCGTCGTCGTATGCTGTGGCGAGAGCAGGGGCAGCGTAAATGGCACCGCCAGCGTACGGAGCGGCGGCGTCCACAGCGTACGCCTGCAATCCGACATCAGTCTTTCAGCGGGCAACGTGGTGGGTGCGTTCAGCGCTTTGCAGCAAGTTATCGGATCCAAAAGCAGGTACATCTGTAGGTGGCGGTGTTCAGCCCTTGATGGTCACCACCGCTGTGCGCCACAAATGGGAAGTCACCATGTGGCAGCACATGGGCCAGGGCAGAATAGAGCAGATGCAGGCCTTGCAGTTTGCAGCCGAGAGGTCAGCAGTTTTGCGATAGTTGTGCAACGGCCCCGTGGAAAGTTAGAAAGTTAGAGTTAGAAAGTGGTAAGCATCATCGCTAGCAGCTCACCGAAGCCCGCCAGCATGCAAATTCAGCGAGCTAGTCGAGACCAGGGCCCAAGGGCAGCCTTGACGGGGGAGAATCGTTCAGGCAGCAGCACCTGCTCTACAATACTGCTGTAGGCGCCAGGAGCGGCCAGGGGGTCGGCAGCGTTGGGGAATTCTGTCTTGGCGCCGGTGTCTGCTGCGACAGCATAGGCAGCGTCCGCATCCATGTGGGCAGCGGCGTCGGCGGCGGCGCCGGCACCAGCAGCGCGGCTGCGCATACCAAGCATGGCCTTTGCCTCTGCCGTGACGGCGTCCAGCTCGGCCTCGTCAGCGGTGATGTACACCCTTGGCCACACTGTCAGCGACATCTGCGCGCAGGAGGCCCATGAAAGGTCAGGGCGCCATTTGTCTCAGGCACTTGGGCCTAGCTCAGGCACGAAGAATGCTGGACTTTGTCAGGCGGAACATCGGTCGTGTGCCGATGGGTCTGCTCAAGGCCTCTCAGGAACCCGTGCAAGTGCTGATTCAAGAGCCTCTATCGGTCTCAGGGTGCATGCCAGCGCACACCTGGATGACGGCATCGTGGGCGGCCTGAAGCGCCCTGAGGCCGTCAGCGCCATTGACGACCAGGCTGGCGACCGCGGCACGGTCCAGGTCAAAAATGGCGTTCGTGCGCGAGCGGTCGGGCCACCAGCGTGAGTCCAGCTTGCGCTGCAGCCGGGCGAGCGCGTGCCGCGCCCAGACGCTGGGCGACGCCGCGTGCGCCGCCGCCGCGCCCGCGGCCGCCGCCGCCATGGCGCCGTCGTTGGCGAGCGCGGCCCGGAGCTCCGCCTCGGTTGCGTCCGCCGGGTTGCCGTCGCCGACGTCGGTGATGGCCATGATGGCGGCGAGAGGGCCGTCCGGCAGGATGTCGACGAGCACGCGGGAGACGGCGCACAGCGCGGTGAGCTTGCCGGCGCCGCGGCCGCCGGATAGCCGGGCGGCAATGGCCGGCGGCAGATCGATGAAGCGCTCTGATGGCGGGCCTCGGGCGGGCGGCGCGGTGAGGCCCCGCCGGACGAGCCACTGCTGGACGACGTCGCGGTGCCGCTGGCTGCGAGCGATGGAGCTGCGAGCAAACTCCGCGGCGGCGGCGACGCCAGCCCGGTTGCCAGAGAGGGTAAGCAGCGGCCACGGCTGGTCCACGTCCACCTGCACGCATTCAAGCCCACACGTAGGATAGAGAGGCAGTACAAGAACTGAAGTGTGCTAGGTCAGCATGACAGATGTGCTGGGCGGGCCAGCTGGGACCTGCTGGCTGCATGCCATGACTGCAGGGATGCCACGAGCTGCTCAGACTGACCTTGCCTGTCAATCAAGAGGCGCACCAGACTGCATCGATCAGGTGTTCGGCAACCACCGGCATGGTGTGCGGCGAGCGCACCGTCACTTGGACGTTGTAGGAGTTCATGAGCAAGCGCGGCAGCTTGTCGAAGTCGAGGAAGGGCTCGGCCTCGCGCTTGGACACCGCAAAGCGCAGCTGCACCGCGTCGGTGCCACTGTACCAGAAGCGCTCAGGCGCCCTGCTGAAGCCCTGGATCAGGTCGGTGCCGGCGACATCGACGGCGCTGCTGAGAACGCCGTTGGGCGCCAGGAGCTGTGCGGCAGTAGCCGCCTGCTGCTCCTTCTCTGCCCAGGCTTCGGCCGCCGGGGCATCAGCGGAGCCGTCCCATGTCATGTTGGTATCCCGAGACTCAGCCCGTGCTTTCGGCATAGTCTCGAGCGGCAGCTGCAGCTCCTCATACTCGCGGTCGCCGGCCTGCTGCGCCGCCGCCGCCGCCTGCTGCTCGAGCGCGACCGCAGCCTTGTGCGCCGCGGCAGCGGCGACTCCGTGCCGTGGCTGGTAGGCCTCCACCTGCAGTGCGGAGCAAGCAGATGTGTTTCATGAATATGTCGGTTCCATGCCACTGCAACTTCGGGAGCGGCCGCAGCTTCAAGAGGCAGTGTGTGTTCGTCCGACTGATGCGGTGAAGTGGCTCGCACAGACAGCCAGGCGGCCGCAGCGCAGAGCCGCTCCTCACCTCCGACACCGGCTTTAGGTCCTGCAGCACGTCAGGGCTAGACCTCGCCATAGTGTCCGGCTCAGCGAGGCGGTGTTCTTCCGCAAAGGGCCAAGGACGGCGCGGCGCCAGCAGATCCGCCAGCGGCGTCTGCCGTTGCAGCCTGCAGCAGGTTCGGCACGACTTCCTCTATTTGATGAGGCAAGAATGCATGTACGAAAGGGTACATGTGTTGTGGCGACGGTTCAAACGCCGTCCTCCCAGCTAGCTTGCTGCTGCAGCAGCAGCAGCAGCAGCATGCACCAGCACTTGCGCCACCTCAACCGCCACTGCATGGCTGCCCCAGTCATTCATATTGGCCATCTGGCGCAGGGCCGGGGCTGCAAGACCGCAGGCACAAGGAATGCCCCAGCGTGCAGAGCAGCGTACCACTGGTGCGCGGCGTCCGAGGTGGAGGCTTCGTCCGAGGCATGATAATGAGCTGCATCGCCAATGTCGTAAAACAGTGCGTCCAAGGGCTGCTTGGCGGCGCCCCGCTGCGTCTGGCGCAGCCTGATGACGACCATGCCGCCGCGGAGCAGCGGCCCAGGTCTCGACGCCTGCAAAGCCACATGAACGATCAAGTGAGGAGCTGCTCGAAAATGTATATCCACGAGAGCAAAGGGCCAGCTGCTCAGTGCCTAGTGCACTACCTGGTGCAGCTCCTCGTCAGCCAGCTAACGGGACCGCTGCGGGAAGAGCGGCAAGCCAACCCACTAGCCTCTCAATCACACAACGGATTCCGATCGTCTATCGGGGAGCCGCGGCAGTGCACATTGAGATTGAGCATGAGCTGCGAACCGCCACAACACCAAAACTGATGGAAACGTTTCCCGACCGACACTACAGCTCTGAGCATGGCCGTCGACAGTTCGAGGGGGCGCAGGAGTGCGGAACCAGTCGTAAGAAGACATGCGTCAGCCTGCATGCGCCGTGAAGACTGCACATCCATGTATGTGTGTTCGACTCCCAGTTCGGCGTACTGACCACCTGCTTTACCCGCCGTGTCCTGACGCCCGCAGAGGCCCCGAGAACGGACGGGTGATGGATGATCGGCCGCGCAGGGCTGGGTGTGGGCGCTGCAAGCTCGTCGGCCGCGAGCGCCGCTGCCAGAAAGCCTGTCTTCACGTTCGTAGAGGAGCGCACCTGTGCCAGGCCCAGCAGCTGGACGCCGCACAGCACCGCCAACAGCAGCAGGAAGTGTCCCGATGCCGTCATGCCTGCAGGAATTGCAGACTTCACGCCAGCGGCGAGCAGGGCGCCCCCGCAACGTCTTCTTCTCACAAATAACCAGCCCGGACGCTGCGCCGCGGCGGAAGCCGCTGCGGTTCTAAGGCAGGCTAGTTGGCACGCCACGTCTTCAGCATGTCTGGAGGGGCGTCTTGTTGAGTACGTCTTCTGCTGAGCACCTAAACTAGGGTTGGCAGTGACCTGAAGTTACGTCCGGTTACGGTTACCGGTTCCGGTAACTACGTTTACTCACCAAATCCCGCCGGTTTACGTCCGCCTTTCGTCAAAAACTCCTCGGAAATGAGCTCCTCTCAGCTTGCTAATCACGTTGTCTGGGGCGTATTTCCGAGCGAGGTCATTTTCTAGTTGCATAATTCCAGGTGGTATTAGCCCTGGATTGACACCCAACATGTATCGCCTCCTAGATATTGCCATGGCACGGCAGAGGGAACAGACCCATGTAGGATATGCTTCTTTGTCGTTCTGGAGCATTTGTGGCGCCTCAGAGCGACGTGTAAGGCTCCCTCCATTCGGCGTACCACTCGGGACGCCCACCGCTGTTGGCCCTGGCGGGCCTCGTCCGACATGAGATTCCACAGAAGCAGAATGGGGAATGACCTTGGTAAGCAAGGCTTGCTGAAATGCCAAGTGGTGCCTAATCAGGGCATAAGTTGCAGGTGAACATTAATATCGCGCGTGGAAAGTCACAGCAAGCGCGGCACAGTTGTGCACGCAGCGTCGCACACGCTGCTGGCAACCGTCTGAGCTGTTTGGCAGCGGAGAGGCTTTTAAAGGTTTTCCCACCCACCCGACCCTTTGAAAGGGCTTCTCTACGACGCGGTAAATGATTCGGAAGGTTTGCTGCTCACCGGCGCGCTGTCCGCATCGTTGCACCTCGAATCTCTGTTGTCTGGTGCGCGTCCGACGCCACCTCAGCGCCTACCTAGTGAAGCTCCGGAATACGGCAATATGATGGCGATGGGGCAAAGTAACGGGTGAAAGCAGCAAGTACTTGCAGCCAGCATGCAGCGGCTGGATGTGTTGACCTCTAGCAAGTGGTGCTCACGCTCGAATTTCTGTTGTTGTGTATGTCAGTTGGTTGATATTTTGAGACACATGGCGAAACTTCCGCGGTAAAACGAGACTGCTGCTCTGGTAAAACGGCAACCGTACACTACAACAGCCAGGCACACCACGTGGGGTGTACCACGCGGCAGCCCTTGGTATACCCTACCACCACCGCGCTCAGGCAGCCATGAAACGGAACAAGACAGGTACGCATAGAGTTGCGAAGCAGCGCTTGGCTCCTTGCGCGCCGCCGCTTCGTGTGCCCCGCTGGCCGAGGCCTCCAGTGCGTTCCTGCAACCTCGAAATGTACCCCGCCTCGCTCACCGTCGAGATTCCCGGGGGCGAGGTTTAGGTTCCTACGATGATTCCTTCAGTTCATTTCAGCCCAAATTCTAATGGCTAAACAGTTTAGCCTAACTGTGCCCAGCAGTCCAGCTAAAAAGCTTGGGGCAACCTAAGTTTCCGGTTACCTGCCGGCTATTTGCATGTACAGTTGAAATCTAGTACGTATTGTGTTGCTTGAACCCGGCAGTCCCCTTCGCAATATAGACAGGCAATCTGGGCACACTCAGCATATGTTCCGACACCAAGTCTTTGACCCCCTCGCGCTCGTATAACACAATCGACAGCTGCAGATAGTTTTGACTGTATGCATCAATCGCTGCAGCATTGATCGCGCTTTCAATGGCAACGCGCTCATGATTCGTAGCATGTGCCTCAGCGGCACATGATGAACGGCCTTCTACTTGGTGCACTCGTTGCACTGCTACAAATGTCAGGTGATAGCTGAATTCGCAGCCGTTCCCTCTCGCGCTTTCAATACTCGCACGACCAGATATCGCCTGCCATGCTGCGACGCACCCCGGACAAGACACCTCTGCGCTCCACTTCCCCGATGACCTGCAGATGCTCTTTCGCGGCACAGGCTGCTGCGGCGCCGGTCCGCGCATCAGGAACCACCTGGACCTGGCGCAGGCGATCTACACAGACGTCTCGCTGGCAAACGCGTGCGTGCGGCTGTTGAATGCCACCCACGAAATCGGCTGCGCAGGTGCGACTGCAAGCAGGACTGCAGCCATGGATCAAAGGAAACTGCGTTTGCCTGCAGAGCTGTGTGCAGCATCCGAGTCCCTGAACCGGTTGAGTCTGCGCGTACATGTCATATGAGTTGACTTTATCTCTGATTGCGCAGCACCCGGCGCGACGCCGGTGAAGGGCGCGCTGGTGCACTGGCGCAATCTGACGGCGGCTGCCGCGTTGGGTGAGCTGCCGATCGGCAGGGGCGTCATTGCGCCATGTACCTGTGTTTGGCGTGCATCTGTTACAGTAATTTCAGTATGTGCCACACATCAGGATCCGCAAGCAGAAGCCTTCCACAGTCGCAACGTGTATGCATTCGACCGTGCAGACGGCGGCGCGGTTGTGCTGGTGGTCCCGCCGGCCGACCTGCCGGATGCGCTGCAGGTGGCGGCGTCGTCCAACGTCATCAAGGGACTCCTCGTCCTGCCAGGTCAGCACCATCTACTCTGGTCGTCTCCATTGACCGCTCAAACCCTAAACCCTATGTGCCATGCACATGGGCGGTCTTCTGAGTGGTGTCTGAGCGCTGGCCGCGACGCCCATCGAGACCGCTGCAAGGACTTTACCCGACAAAAAAACTGCTGCAGGGCAAATCCCCACCAAGGGCTTCTCGGCGGCGCCCGCCTTCCCCGGCGCCGCCTATGCGCCCTACAGGGACCGCATCCACGCGTGGAACCCGTTGGGTACTGGGCTGGACCGGCAGCGGCTGCCGCTGCCGGTGATGCTGCTCGGCAGCGGCGCCGCGGATGACGCTGAGCGCCGCGCCCGGGATAACGCGCAGCAGGTAGGGCCTGCTCGCTGCTTGCATGTCTTCAAGGCAAGCGCTGCTGGCCGGCGACGGCGCGGGTGATGCTGGGTGACGCCTTGGCGGCAATGCGCAGCAGGCCGGGCCCGCGCAGTTCTGGACCCAGACCCAGACATTTCTGGACCCAGACCCCACAGTGGGAGCCCTGAGCACTGGCAGCTCCCTGATCGTGGCGGCACATGACTCCCCTAGGTCGGGCACTGCTGCAGGCTGCGATGCAAGGGTTTAGGGTTTAGCATAGTGCTGCTCGAGCTGATGTCTTGTGACATGTGACACCCGCCCCCTGAGACTGGTCGACAGACTTCCAAGACTGAGATGCACAAGACGCACGTCAATACGCATGCTTCTCCATCAGTCAACACATCACATTTGCTGGTAAGTACCGTCGCTGCAGCTTTTGCCGGAGTCGTCCACCAGGCGGAGCTGAACTACGTGCTTGTCAGCGCGGCATGCACGCAGACAGTTGCAATGAATTTCACTATGCGTCGATCAGCTGCAGGGCGTTGCTGGGGCAGCGCACCAGCGGAGCTCAAATGCGAGATGTCGGCGGGTCACAACGGCACACTCGAAATCATGAGCCAACAATCGAACACCTATCGTACAAATGCAGGGGATTGCGGGCGCCGTGCACCAGGGAGAGCTGAAAGTCGAGATGTCGGCGCGGCACAACAGCAGTGCCTGCGTCGCCGCGGGCGCCTGCCTGCCCCTGGGTGGCCACAGTGTCTGGGCGGCGCTGCCGCCGCTGCCGCCGGCGGGAGCAAAAGGAGCAGGCGAGCCACAAGAGGCGCTGCCGGTCACGCTGGTGGTGGCGTCGATCGACGCCGGCGGTCTATTTCACGACTCCGTCGTGGTGAGCCTCTACTTGCACTTCCTTGATGTGCGTGGAGGTGCTGATTCTGCGTCCCACTGTGCGACAATTGCGTGTCTTGACGCAAGGATGCAGCACCTGCAACCGCCCTCCATGTGAGGGCACCATATCGCTGTCGGCGGAGTCGCGGACTGCCGAAACCGCACATGCGCAAGCAGTGACGCATGTCTGCCTTGGCGTGCATGACTCTCGTACAGCGACGCCCCCACGTCAGGCTCAGAGTCGCAGGTCTGACAACACGGCTGTTGACGCTGCACATTAGGGCCTTAGTGCGATTGTCATGGCTGCAGGTAGGGTTTAGGGTTTAGGGACACTGATAGTCATGGCTGCAGGTAGGGTTTAGGGTTTAGGGACACACAAATGCACTGGTGAAAGTTTCTTCAACCATTAGCACGTCACTCTCACAGGGGGCGGAGGCGCCGCTGTCCGGGCTGGTCGCCGTGCTGGCGGCGGCGGGCGCAAGAGGACTTTCACGGATGGCGTCTCAGAGCTCAACTGCACCGAGCTCAAAGTGGACCGCCCGAGGGTTTAGGGTTTAGGGTTTAGGGTTTCTGCAGAACGGCAGAGATGTCTACAACGAACGACGGTCCTGGCTGTGCAGGGCGCCGAGGCGCCGCTGTCGGGGCTGGTCGCCATGCTGGCGGCGGCGGACGCGCTGGGGCGGGCGGCGCACCACCCTAGGAACAAGGCGGCGGCAAAACCCTACGCACGACGGCTGGTCTTCACTGCGCTGGCGGGCGAGGCGTGGGACTTCATGGGCAGCCGGCGGCTGCTGTGGGAGATGCATAAAGGGAGCAGTGCGACGGCGGGGCTGGATCTGGAGACCATTGACCAGGTGGAACCAGCATGATAGCAGCTTTGATTTATCCTTTCGATTATAATCACAAGAAACTGCACTGGCGGCTGCAAGGGATGCACCAGGCAGTGATGCGACGGCAGCACTGGACGTGGACTCCATCGACCAGGTGACACTGGCGTAATCCACCTCGGCAAAAGCAAAAGGGGTTTAGGGTTTAGGGTACCCTAGCCGGCGGCTGCTCTGGGAGATGCACCCAAGCAGCAATGCGACGGCGGGGCGCAACCTGGAATCCATCGACCAAGTGAGACGAGCAGTACTCGTGGTTGGTGCAGCCAGACATCAGCAAGGCAGCAACGAGCGTCAGGGCGTCAGCCTGCGCGCAGATGCATGATAGGGTTTAGGGTTTCTGCAAGAGCCTGTGGCTGCTGCGCTCCTCACTCTGGCGCAAACTGAAGCTTCACTGCCAACGAGTCTGGTCTGAGCAGACCCGACTCTGCTTAGTCATGGAACAATGGCACAGCGCCAGCAGGTGTGGCGTCAACACTGATAAATAAATAACAGTTATATTTATATATTTATATTTATTTATAGAATAATAAAATTATGACCATACTTGCCAGAGCAGAGATAGCGGCCTGCTGGACGTGTCGACGGACGTCAAAACAAATTTCTCTTATTAACTAACTTATAAAAATTTCAACATTGCGACTGACATTGCCCCCTATGCGTCAGGGCGCCACACCTGGATCACATCGGCTTTTGAGACCGCAAATGTGCCTGGGGCGGGGGCAGTGTTGGTGGGCAGCCTCGCCGCGAGCTTTCGAACCGGCAGACCTACGGGGTTGTATCAAGTATCAACCGTATCGGAGTATCAGGTGTCAGTTTCCTGAGTGTGGTCGTCTGACATTCCGCAGGTGCTGGAGCTGGGGCAGGTGGGTCTCGCGCGCGGGCAACGGCACGATGCAGCGGCAGCGCAGTTTTTCGCACACACGCAGCGCGGCGGCGGCGGCGGCGGCTTTGGCAATGCGTCTGGCCTGGTGCATGCGCTGCAGGCCGCAGCTGGCAGCAGCGGCCCACAGGTGCAGCTCCCAAGCCGTTCCCGTATCGCCGAAAGTCGAAAGTGTGGCTGCCGAGGTTAGAGCGCCCTGCCAGGCATGGGGCTTGAGAAGCAATTCGGCACACGCCAATTTATTGCAGGCTTGCTTAAATAGTAAATAAAATTTGTAACGAGGTAACCTGAAAGGTTAATTTTATCAACTATTTAAAAATATTTTACTGCTTTTATCACATAATGCTCTGCGTTTTTTAATTAAGATTAGCATTGTAAATAAAATTGATCTTCAGGTTACCTTTTCAAAGTGAATTTTATCAACTGAAGCCGAGCTGCCTGCTGTGCGACGCTGTGGATGTGCCTGCAAACCCTAAACCCTGCAGACACTGCAGAGCTGCCTCGTCCGACCACCCAACCTGAGACCACCGGTTCTTCCTGAGCGCTCTGCCAGCCAGGTTTGCCAAGCTCAGCAATCTGCCCGCAGGCTGCAAGGGTGAGCCGCGCATCCGACGCCAACCCGGGCTTGCCGCCGTCGTCGCTGTTCAGCTTCTTGCGCGCAAAACCCTCCATTTCCGGCGCGGTTCTCGCGGACTTCGACACTGCGTACGTGAACCGCTTCGCCGACACCCGCTTCGACAACGGCAGCAACATGGACGCCGGAAGCGTCGCGGCGGCGGCGCTCGTCGCGGCGCGCGCGCTGCACTCGCTGGCGGCCGCGCCAGACACGGCGCCGCTGCAGGTGAGGAATGGTTTAGGGTTTAGGTTTAGAGGGATTCCTTCCATATTCAGAAGTTCGATGTGCTCCGTGCACTGTGTAAAATGTATGAAACTACATTGCAGGCTCGTTTGCCGGCTTGGGGCGGGCAATAATGAGCTGGACCCATGTAGCACAGCCCTAAACCCTAAACCCTTCTGCGCTGGCACTTGCCCTCACACGTCCAGCGCGATTGGCATGCACTGAGAGTGCCAAGATGGGTGCATAGCAAAGGCAAATTCCTCCTTAATCATTGCTTCCAAGAGAAAAAATTTGAGCGTCGGCGCCATGCTATCAGCAGGCATTCACGTTATTCAACCCTGCGGCCAATGCATCCTTCCATGTATTGTGGCAGTCCCATGGATGAACGAGAGGGCCACGCGGCAGCTGGCGGCCGAGCTGGCGGGGCTGCCTGGTGCCGCCAGAGCCCGGCCCACCAGTGCACAATAAGTCCATCTGTCGTTTCAGGCACGGAGGGCCGCACTTTCATCACGAAGGCAAAAAGAATTTTGTAATAAATAATTTATTATTTGTGAATTTCATGCAATATGTCAATATTTTATATTGTGTCTTTGTATATTTTAGTTTATGTATGACTAAAATGGCAATTCATCGAGTTCAACGTAGGTGAACGAGACGACGACACTGCAGCTGGTGGAGCAACTCCTTGGCTGCCTGGTGCTGCCAGAGCCCGGCCTGGGCTGCCCGCTGGTGCAGGGCCTGACCTCGACTTCCGGCGCCCCGCCTCAGCACTACATCAGCGTGCTGCACACGCTGACGTCAGACTCCCAGGTGTGACTCCGTTTCCCTCCCTCAGAATGAAGAATTCATCCATGCCGAAGGCTCTCCACATGAATAAATGCTGATGTGCATATCAGGCGCGCCGCTGCAGCACTACATCAGCGCATGCGGACAGCAGACTCCCAGGTGAGAGACCAGAATCTGTGAAACAATATCTCATCTACCCATGGTACTGTGATGTCGAGAGCGCCGTCGCAGCACTACGCCGGCGTGCTGCACACGCTGACAGCAGCATCGCAGGTACGTGTCAAGGGTTCTGCAGTCAACGGAACGACTCGCATCACTCATCACTCACATCGGACGCGCTCCCATGTCCTTCCCTTTTCGTGCTGCAGCACGCCGACAACAGATACACACCAGCTCCTACCTTGCAAAGCCTTACAATAAAGTTCATCGACATCGGACACTGCGATCGATGCTTCCAGATCCAGATTCGACCCTCCTAGAACCGCCTTCCGACCACGTGGATTTGCGCCGCAGTACCCGGACCCGAGCGTTAAGGGCGACCTGCCCCGCTTCCTCTGGAACTTCCTCGCGCAGCGCACTGCGCAGCCGCAGCTGCAGGTGTGAGATCAGCGCAGGCTCATCATGACTTGTCGTGCTGATTTCTCTACTCCGTGACTACCGTGATCATGCACTCTGCGGCACGCAGTCGGGCGCTGCTCATCCAGTCTGGCGTGCCAGGACATCCGAGTCGTCTTCAGTTCTGCATCCTGCTGCTTCAGGGCTGCATCCTGCCTCTTCAGGACTGCATCTTTGCCTCCCCTAAACCCTAAACCCTAAACTCTAGAGCCTCCTGCTCCGGGGCCAAACCAGTGCAGCTGCTGCTGCGCTAACGCGCCTCTGCACCAGCAGGTCGCAGACGGGAGCGGCACGGCCTGCGACTTTGGCGCTCACGCCTGCCCAGACGGTCAGGCGTGCGTCGGCCACCGCGCGGCGGGGAAGTGGCCCACTTCAGCCGGGCGGTGCGCTGACGCGACAGCGCGCTATGTGCCCAGCTACTCTACGGCCTTCAGGCGAGTCAATCAGGGTTTAGGGTTTCTTGCACCCTCCTTCGTTTCGTTTTGATCAACGGCATGCCTCTGAAAGCATCTTCAGGAGCTAAGTTGCCAGTCATCATAACGGTTCCTTCATGAGTAATTTGGTAAGTCATACGGCCCGTCTCCGCTGAGCGGTGCGCCGATGCGATTGCACGCTGCGTGCCCAGCTGCGCTGCGCCACACAGCTGGCTATGGTCTGGGTCCTCACCGACATCGTCCCTCCTTTGATTCGGCTCACCCGGAGGTGAAATAATACCGCGTCTGCCAGGCGGTGCGCGCCGCGCTCGCGCACCACGTGCCCAACTACGGCATTGGGCGAACCCATGTGACAAGGCCTGCGAATGCGCTGTTCGTGTTTAGGGTTTAGGGTGTGACCGCGCCATCAAGGATGCCGAGTCCATCCTGAAAGCCCTGTGTTTCATGTTCAGGTATTTAGGGTTTCATTGTCAGCTGGGAAGCTTCCCGGCTGGACGAGACAGGGCTACATGCTCGGAACAGGTGGCCCGACTCCAACAATGCGTCGCGGGATATTTGGCTGTACAGCCAAATATCCAACAACCACATGTGGTTGTTGCACGCACCCCCGCCAGCCGCGCGGGTCCATGATGACACTCGTGCACGACTGCCGCAGGTGCGACAGCTGCGATGGCGCAACGACGTTCTACGACAACAGGTGGCAGGTGCTTCCAGCCGTTGTTGTGCGTCGAATATGCGTGTACTCAGGCTGTAGACCTGCTACGTCGTAGTATTCAGCTGAATTGCAGACAGTGCCGACCCCACTCCATGTCAGAGACCTCGTGACCAAACCCTGAACCCCAACTCTCATCGCCGTCAGGTGACGCATGAAGCGGATGCCTGGGCTGCTGATGGCGGCTGGCCGGCAGACCCAGCGTGGACCGAGAGCAACTGGCCGGAGGACTCGCCCAGTTTTTTGCTGTACCAGGTGTGCGCCGTACCAGTTTCAGATTGTCGCAGCCATATGTCTTGGCCCTGGACGCTGGGGGTTTTGCAACGAAGTGGAGAATGTCAGATGCAACATCCACTGCAGCTCCTGACAAGCAGCACGAGTCAGTCACGGCACCGTGTTGTTTCGATGCACAAGGCGTTGGCGGCAACGACTGCCAGCTGCCAATGACGGTGTGTCTGTCTCCTTCGACAGGAGGAGTCGCCAGCTGTGGTGCGGGTCGTGTGGCTGGCCGGCGCGTTCGCGACAGGTGCCACTGTCGCCACAATGTTGGCGGCACACATGGTGTGCTCGAAGAGGCCTGCCGCATGCTGGTGAACAGTCTGCAGCGGCTGCCAGACGAGGAGAAGTAGCGAGCACAAAAGAGAACCGAGGACTTCTCACAGCACTCGGTGGTCCGGCGAGTCCGTGGTCAAGTGTACATCGCGCATTACTGAGCAGCTGAAACGGAAGTTTGGCAGAACACTTGGGCTGGATAGGGCCTGCGTGCAGCCGGATGGGGCAATGATGCCCAATATGACCTCAAGCTGAAAACCGACACTTGCAGCAGCCTGCTGCCTCTCTGACCGCCAGACCACACATGCGGGATGGAGCTCGTTAGAGTTGTCAGGCGCGGTGGGCCGACGGCGACGCACCAGCGAGCGAGCGAGTCTGGGTGGCACATACCTGCCTAATTTTGGACCCTGCATTGCTCTCTGGTCCAGTATGCTAGCTTAGTCCTCGCTTCGGACTCCTCTGTACGTGTTTTGACATGATCATTGGAAACCCTCCTTGTATGGGACCTGCGACATCGTTGCCGGCAGGACGCACACCTGCGACCCTTTCGAGACAGCATTTTACAGAGCAATATGTAAGGGATGCCTATTCTACTGCTGCTCTCCTACCGCTCGGACACGGCAGACTTTAGGTTTACATGTTTTCCGTCAAATAAATCAGCGGTGGTCCCCATAACTTTCACTCAGCCAGTTGCAGGACTCGCTGGCTGGATTGCAGGTGGCGCCTGTTAGCTGGTGCCATTTTTGATTTCGTTTGCGGGTCGAGTAGGTCAGCTTTTGTTGGCAATGGCCCTAGGGCCATTGGTCCGTACCCGGGTACGGACTGATCGCTTGTGCTTTTGTGGTGCGTGCTCCCGCAGGCCTGTGGGCTGCTAGCATGCACCTGTGCGAATCGCTGGCCCCCTCTTTGTGTGGGGTCGGGGACGTCCAACCCGCAAGGAGCAAGCATACACTTGCCACACAGGCGGGCTGCTGCCACCAGCGATTACGCGCCAGCAGTGGCATATCATGCGGCTTCTGGCCCAGTCCGAAATAAGTCCTGCCTTTCAGGCAACATTCCTGCGCTAATGTGTCTTTGAATGTTGCTTTCGAACGCCTGAAGGCTGTCTGCCCTGATGACTGTCCAAGTCCTGCAAACAGGTCTAATCACATTGCATCTCACCCTCCATTAAATATCGTCAGCAGGTGAAAGCACAATGTGATTGGTGTGGCGATTCCGATATATTCATGTACATCTATACTGGACTGTGTGACACTCAATCTGACGAAGATCGCCAGCCGCAGCGGTAGGCCCATTGCATGCAATCGCGGCTGAACAACCGTGCTGACACATCTTTGCATGCATCTTTGCGTGCGCACGTATATGGGCAACGACAACACTTCGGTGCGCTGTCAAGTCCCGCCTACCGCGGCATTGCGGCTGTGTACTCTCTGGCGATACTCAAGCGCCTGGTGAGTCTTAGTCCAAATTCCTCATGCGCGCACTGCAGAGGGAATGATGTCCATGCATCGATGTAAGTGCGCATGACAATGGACCGTGCAGCACTGACCTGACATAGCACTATGGTATGTAGACAAGCAGCAAACACGGCCAGCTTGCTGATGCAGTCACGCTGTTCGGACTGAGATGAGACGCAGGGCCACACACGGCTGCAGCATGCCATTTTGTGCCTGTCGCTTAATACCATCTTGAAGCTGAACCCCCAAGGAATGAACGTGAAGCGGACAGACGACAAGACCTCGACCTTGACATGAGCTATTTGCAATTTCAGGAGCGGGAGGACATCAGGAGCTCGCTTCCAGAAGACGACGAGCAGCTGAAGCTTTGGGGCGGCAAGGCAGCCGAGGCGGCGCATGCCAATCCACTGCCTGCAGTGATTCCGCAGGCGCGCCGCCATGGTAAGAATTCTTACCATGGCTGCTTCGAAGCAGCGATAGGCAGAGGTTCTGACACTTCCAACCTCATCATGCTCCTGTTTGGTCATGTGCGTTGACGGCAAAAAGTACTGAGGGCGCAGAAAACATTTCACGGAAGTCGCCGTTGTTGCAAGAGCAGACTCGAAGACGGCTTCCCTAATCCTGAGCTGCCAGCACAGCGACGCTGATTGCTTGTAAATCAGTCAGTGAGATCGAACGAATTGGCGACTCCGATTGCCTGCCAAAACAATGCTGACGAGAACAGGACGCCCTATCATCTTGCGCCAATTATGCCGTGTCGACATGACGTCATGCCTCTGTCGGAAGTCCTGCCGCCATCCAGGCCAGCGTCCCTGCAGCACACGGAAAACTGCATTGCCAATTTTTAACGCTAAAAGCCAATTCTTAAGCCAATTCTCAACGCTGGAACAAATTTACGCTGGAATTCCGAAGCTGGAATCCAGCATGACCAATTTCCCGACGTGGATCGGAATGTTCTGGCACCTAATCCACCAAGGCTGCGATTGACGAGACAGCTGCTGATGTTCTGGCATCCACACTGCAGCGAGACACAAAGCCTCGACCAGGGTGTGTAGCGCCCAGCAACTCAGCGTCTTGATGTGCCACAGGATTCAGATGCACCGCTTCTCACCTCCTTTCACGTTCACCACGTTCTCGAAGCCATGCACGCGCGCCAGCTTGACGGCTGCTTGCGCCGAGCGGCGGCCGCTCTGGCAGATGACCGCGATGGGCGCGTCCGTGGTCGGCAACTGGCCGCCTGTGACGGCCTCGGTGAGTCGGTCCAACGGGACATTGACTGCGCCCTCAGCATGCCCATGCCCTGCCGGCACATTGAGCTGGCCGAGTCAGACGCGAGTCAGAAGCTTGTATGCAAATCTGTTGCCGCATCTGGTGCCGACCAGAATCCTGAAACGCGTCAGTCTCTGCATGGTTCTGCCTCTGCAAGCATGAGCCTGCAAAGGTAACCTCTGCCAGCAGCACAGCTGGCTGTGTGATCAGGGTCTGCTGCAGTTTCATGGCTCACCAAACTCGTCCGTCGTCCGCACATCCAGCAGGTATGTGCCATCTGCGGGGTCCAAACGCAGGTCCGCAAGCTCTCCCACACTGACCTCCCTGAAGCCTGTGGCGATGCGGGAAAAGGCCGGCGTTGCATATTTCGATGGTCATGACCGCATGCGCAGCCAGCACAAGTGCACGACGTGGCTAGTGAAGCCTGAGGCGATGAATGTGTCGCGCACAAACCTGTCAGCAGGGTGGCGCACCTTGATCGGGGCTGTAGGCGCTGAGCAAGTCCACAGTCTCCGCGGCGGCGGGAGCGTCGCCCCGTGAGCCGCTCTGGTCGATCGCGCCTGACAGGGAGAAAACGAGAGAACCGTTAAACTTTTCGTTTTCGCCATGGCATACACAGGCTGCAGCGTCCAGTGTGGCGGCATCAGGGTCGTCCAAGAAGACAACAAGGTGCACCTGCCTTGGCCTGCACGGCCATCCTCTGTTCGAACAGCGAGACGGCGCCCGCAGGCTCATCGTCGTCTGCCGAATCGTACTCGAAAACGAAGTCAGGCGACTTGTTCATCGCCTGTGCCAGAGAGCCGCTTGTTGTTTAGCAAGGGTCTCTCTCCTTCGCCTATCTACTTGGTGTACAACTTAACGCATGCTGCAGATATCGGGCTGCACGCAGCGGGCGCCCCAAATGTGGAGATTGTCATCACACCTCTCGAACGAGACTCCTCGTGTCGATGAACCTCTCCTGCGACGACTGCGAGGCGCTGTCATCAGGTTCTGCCCTGCAAAGGCCGTGCCGCCGCGGCGATTGCGCCACACCACCCGGAGCAGTATGCACCCGGAATGGCTTTCTACGGGGCGTCAAGAGAGCACTGCGCGGTGCAGCTGCGGCAGCAGCGCGTTTGCAAAGCGACATGGCCGGCAAGTTCGTTTCGGACGTCGAGCAAGTCAACCGATGCGAGCCGCAACAGGCTACGCATATGCCGGAGAAGGCAGGTACGAGGCTGCACAGAACTCGGAAGGCACTGATGACGCAGTTTCCACGCGATATGGCTTGCAGTGGAGGGGCTGCACCTGATCCGTTCAGGCAGGGGGATTTGATGACAGGCACAAAGCCTTGGAAGGACAACGTGCAGAAAAGCCGCTAGTTGCACAAACGCACTCTCAGTCCTTTCAAGTAATGTCGCAGCCACATACCATACATTTTATATCGCCGTTGGGCACTCACTCCAATCGAGAATATGCCGCTGCCGCCGACAGCGCCGCTGCAACAACGAGAACCTTTCTCTTCTTATGTCGTAGTCTCCACAACCTGCTAGCTACCTACTTTCGTACAAAGCGCATAGTGGACCAACGAATTTTTCGGTATGAAGGTCCAGCGTGTCAATCCCGCGCGCGTCAAAGCTGGAATCTACAAGTCTCAGATGTCCACCTCCACGCCGCGCTCGGTGCGTGTGTAGGTTACGCGGTCGTTCGCGAAGCGCGCACGCAGCAGGCAGTCCTGGACGTAGTAGGCAGTCAGCTCGTAGCTCAGATTCTGCTCCATGGCCTCCAGTTCCTCCGTCAGCACCGCCAGCTGCCGCGGCGTCACCCAGCACACTGCGGCGTCGTAGGAAAAGTACAACCCGGCAGCCTGCAGCGCCGCCTCCGGCTCCTTCACGTCTCGCACGAGATCCTGGAATGAGACGGGCAAGGAGGTCGCTGTCGAGCTGCAGAACGTGCAGGACGCATGCGACAATATCGCCGTTGAGGCGCGAACCACGCCAGCAGGCGGCAGGCATTCAGGAGGCACAGCGGAGCACAGCCTGCGCGAATCTGACTCAGCGCTCTCTTGCGCTAAGAGGCAGTCGCATGTGTGAACACGCCCTCAAACACACTGCAGGCTTTCCAGCTGCCGAAGACGTTGCAGCGCAGGGCTGAGGGGTTACTGGTATAGTTCTTGAGCGGCCACTCTCGAGAACGCGTACCTGCAGATCCCGCCAGTCCAGCGGGCTAATGCCGCAGGCAAAGGGGTTGACGAAGATGCAGGTCGGCTCCGCCTCCGGCGCGTCAAAGACGCTGGGTCGCTCGTTCTCCTTCTCCTCCGCATCGTACGATCGCGAGCGGAGGCCCTGCCGCAGCGAGGTGCGAAGACAATCAGAGCCCCGAGGCCAACACCGGACATGAGGCCTGATTATGACACCTTTTCAAAGCATTGCGAATTTTTCGCATGTGTCTTGTGTTAACTGGACTCGCCTCAGTCAGTCAGGAGCACGATGTTTGTTGGAGTGATTTTTGGAATGATTTTGGAGTGATTTCTGGAGTGATTGTTTCGCACATGTGGACATCAAGTCCGATGCATGAGGTAAAGGTGGTAAAAGCAGCAGTTGCTCACCCCGAGCAGCTGGCTGTATGCCAGGTTCAGCTGGACCGCCTCAGCGGTAGAGTCCCGGCCCGACACGTCAGGGTGGATATCCTGGAGGCGCGCGTAGTACGCTGCACGCATCTCCGCCCGGCTGGCGGAACGCGGCACGCCAAGCACGACAAACGGGTCCGTCTCCTCCGGAGCGTCTCGCGCTGCGGCGCAGCACGGCCAGCGGCTTCGCCTGCTGCGAATTCGCTGACGAGGTGTCTGCGCAACGGAGAAAAAGCAGGTGGCTCGTAGAGCACGTGCTTCAGGCAAAAGTCTATAGACCCTGGCCACAGAGGACCGCCAGTAATTGCACGCTCTACATTCTGCGTAGCCGATTTGCTGTTGGGATTCTCACCTGTACGAGGCTGTGCCGGTGATGCACCTGCATGCTCAGCCTGCCGTGAAGGATGGCCGGCGCCATGCCGTCAGGTCATTCGCCAGCGGCTGCACGCCTGGTCGCGAGCGTTATGCAAGCGACTGGTGTATTCGGATGTCCCGTAGCTCGGCACCGCAACTGCAGCGGTGTTGAAGCGCGCTCAGCGGCTTTCGCCGCTCAGGTGACGCAGGACTTGGTCTGCGCACCGCCAGCCAACGCTTCAGCGCAGGCACGCAATTCAAATGTGGTTTACGACATGAATATTTGGCAGTCAAGATGGTTGTTTTTCGGTGCAGCGACCTGTTGCTTTGCCTTCGTGGTGGCCGATTTGGTGGCGCAGCGCGTCCAACTGCTGTGGCGTCATTGGCTCTTCATTTGTCCTGAGGGTGCGCTGGATGTCCAAAGTCGTGTACGTGATAGCAGCGATACCGGCAAGGAATATGGCTGCAGCTGACAGCGGATTCTTGGGATTGAACATCAAAGTTGAAGAAGCGTGCAACAACCAAAGTCAGCTGTGGGCTGGGTCAGCGCAGAGAACGAAGGCCGATACTACCGTGCAACTCGTCCTCGTCTGCGCAGCGAAAGTGAGAAGTGCGAATGGGTGCTGGAAACATGGACTCGAGTTCGCATGCAGTGCAAGTATTTCGCGTGCACTAAACCGGCATCCAGATTCCGTTCCTGCCATTCCGCAATCCAGTTGCGGCTGTCAGCCGTCGCCCTAGAGCACCAAGTAGCGTGCAGGGTCGACGGCAACGCGCTGCAGGTGGCCGATCAGGTCGGGCATCACCCACCCGCAGATAGTGGGGTCCTTTTACAGGTGAGGCCTATTGCGCTCTGGGCGCTGCGAACTCTGTAACAGTACATCGGTCTGGATCACATCTGAGGCAATCAGAGCGTAGCCTCGACTGGGGTTGTTCGAAGTTTCAAATGTGCCTCAACCAACTGCTTGCAGCTCATGCTGTGATGTAGGATCGTGAGCTCGGTGCAGCATTCCGCTGGTCGTTGTGTCGCCTAAGGCTCCGATCAGTGCTCTGCTGATGCAGCGGAGGCTGTGTAAACCGATACCTACAGCACGCCGCCCGGCGCGGCTCTCAGGCCGACAGCGCCTCAACGGTGGCAGTCGCTCACTCTGGCGAGCAGCTGCGGCCGGGGAAGGCTGGCAGCAGCACCATCAGCTGTCACCACCTGGTCCTTGGCTGCATCACTCACGGCCGAAGCCACGTCGGCGTGGTGAGCGGACCGGCCGAGTTCCGGCATGCGGCAGGACAGGAAAAAGACTGACGATAGGCCGGCGGCCGGGGGCCTGTTCCGCTTCTGCGACGCACGCGCCGTCTGCTGGTGGATGGTCATCCCCGTGGCCATCATCGTCGTCTTGCTGGTGGGTTCACGCCTTTCCCAAATGCCGTCATTTCCTCCATCATCTCCATACCTTGCAATACAAAGACTGTGTCATCAAGCGCCAGACCGTTGCCAAAGGCGCTTGCATTCGGCGCAAGGTCCCACCTCCATTCACACGTCCGCAGGTGCGGGCGCGGACGTCGCGATGGGGGCTGGGCACCTCGTCCGCACGGGCGCTGCGCTTTGACCGCACGGTCAAGGTTTTCAACAAGACCGTGGAGCCACCAGACACGGACCCCGCCTTCGACCCGGAGGGTGATGCGGCCAAGATCAAGGCTGACACCGCCGCCAAAGCTGAGGTGTGCTGCGGCGCTCAAACTTGGACGCAACAGAAGCCCTACGAGTGAATGGGGAAGGGAGAGAAGGGAGGGAAAGGGAGAAGGGAGGGAAAGGGAGGCCTGATTGCATGGCTTCCACTGCTGGGTCCTGCACCATCGAGTAGGCACAAATGAGCATGCTTCGCTACCAATTTTTGACCGTCATCCAACCGTTGACTAGCTCGCTCATGCGTGCATGCATGCAGAGGCAGTAGGTCTGATGTATGCAATCTGCGCGCAGGCTCGGCTGAAACAAGCGGCAGCCAAGGTGCAGCGCACAGAGGGCTCGAAAAAGAGCAAGGCGGCAGTGGCGGCCGGGGAGAAGCTGGGGACAACGACGCAGAAAACAAAGGGCGCTGGCACTCCTGGCAGCGACGCCAATGCGCAACAGGCAGCAGACGACCAGCCGGACGGTGAGGGTGACAGCCCAGGCTCGCAGTCAGAGCAAGCACCCGCAGATCAGCAGGAGGCTGGCAAACAGCAGGAGCCGGCCGTGGCAGACGCGCAGGCGGAGGCTCAAAATTCTGAGCAGCAGCAGCAGCAGCAGCAGCAGCAAGAACAGCAGGATGCGCCGGCGGCGGGCAAGCAGGGCAAGCAGGGTGTGCCCGTCGCTGAGGAGTTTACAGAAGAGGATACAGCGTTGCCGGCGCCGGCCAAAAGGAAGGCGTCCGCCAAACGGCCCAAACAGGACGGCGCAGCTGACAAGCCCTCCGAGAAGCACCTGTCACAGGGCGGCTTTGACGCGCTGGCCGCCGATGGCGCCGACAGGGTGGCAAAGGGCGATGGTGGCGACAACGGGGACAGCGGCAGCTCCGACGGCAGCGGCTCCAACGGCAGCAATGCAGCGGGCAGCGACGAGCACGGCACGAATGGCAGTGGCCAGACTGATGGCGGTAAGTCTGTCGGCGACGGGTCAGGCAGGGACGGCATGGATGGCAGCGGCGGCAGTGGCGGCGACAACAGCGGCGGTGACAGCGCCGGCAGCGGCAGCGGCGGCGACCAGCCGGCGGCCTTGCCGACGGACCACGAGGAGCGCACAAAAGCCACCATGATGTCTTTCAAGGTGCCCACCTCGCTTTTCGAATGCATCCCAGCCTCGCCTTGCACACATTCCACAAGCTGTGCGGGTCCACAGGCTGTGCAGATGGTGCTCTCGACAGGCTGAGGTGTACTGCGGCTGCCGGCGCCAGCAGCTGTTGCAAGGTCGCATGCTGAATGTCAGGCTGAGCCCCCTGTCAACGCTGGCGATGATGCCCCTGCCGCCGTGGTGCTGACTCCTGATGTCGCATGTCGGGCGATGCTGCAGCCGGAGGCGAAACAGCGGCCGGCGCGCAAGCGTAAGACAGACGTCAAGTTCGTGGTGGTGCCCGCGCACAAGTGCCAGCTGCTGGACGACCCGCTGGCCAACGCCTGCATGTATGGCGGCCTGGAGGGGGCGCAGACCCCCGATTGCCGCGGTGCGAGGCTTTCAGTTGTATTGGCGTTGTTCGCTCCATGCAGCCAGCCAGAGTGCCGCCATGCGACATCGGTGTTTCTGCTGCCTGCATCATGCAGCACCGGGCTGATGCACCACCACGCACAACCAGGGTGTGCTCAAGCATTCATTGCAGATACGAGATGCTGCGTTGATGCAGTGACAATGGCTCTGGCAGCTGCATGTTGAGTAGCTGGTGTGATGGCCATGCAGAGGCGACGGAGGGCCAGACCAGCAACAGCTACATGCCGGCGTTCACGCGCATCGCGCCATACATCGCTCAGTATGGGGCCCGCAAGTACTCGGTGCGTTCCTGCGCCGCTCCAAGCATTGCTCGCATGGGCTGCGTCAGACGGCGCACAGCATGCTGTTGAGAAACACAAAAGACCTCTCGTGGCCGCCCGCATCCGGCAGCTAGGTGCTGGAGGACCGCCATGCTTCCTGGAAACCCTAAACCATAAACCCTAAACCCTAAACCCTAAAGCCTGTCAAATTTGACGACAGGCTTTGTTCCTTACGCTGATCGGCAGGTGGCGCCAATCTGGGACGGCAGCACAGAGGAGGCGAAGGGCGAGTGGCAGGCCAAGATCAACGGCGCGGAGGTGCTGATCATTGACGAGCTGGCGCTGGTGTACCTGGGGTCCAAAATCGAGGGCAAGAAGGTCATCGTGCTGCAGCATGACGCCGCCGCCAGCATGCGCACCTGCGCCACCGGCGTGTGAGTCCTGCTGCCCCAGTGCATCAGTCCCATACTCTGTGAGCAGGTTGGGAGTTTCCAGGTGATGGCCCAAGTCAAAGGGCTCGCCATTCTCTGCACAGTGTGTCTGCTGACACCGTGCAGGTCCCGCTTGAACTCTAAACCCTAAACCCTAAACCCTTGCCTGTGCAGGTGCGCGTCCAGCATCCTGAAGCAGGACCGGCTGCTCGGGTACCTGCAGCACACATCGCTGGTGCCGCTCACCCGCAACAACGCCCGACGGTGCGTGGCCACCTCTCTGTGCATTCGTTCTTCTTTGTGCTCTCTGTTGTCAGTTCCGGCACTTCTGCGGCATGCTCACATTGCCAGGCCTCGAGCATGGGGGCAGTGGCATCTGGCGATAACCGAACCTTCCTCCAGTGCACAGCACTTGCTCTTCAATGTGCAACAGGGTGAAGGACATGGTGCACTTCGAACTGCTGGATCTGATGCACAAGCAAGGCAAGCCGGCGGAGGATTACTCCATGGAACCGCTGTCAGAGGAGGCGCCCTTCTCCCAGAAGATGCTGTCCAAGGTGTACACCATCGTGCCCATGCTCTGGCGGTGCGATTTTCCTGAGGGCCGCCCTGTAAAGCCGCCGGTGCGCCTGACGAGTTGGCCTGCGCTGTCGAAGCAAAAGAACCCTAACCTGCTCTGGCGGCACGCCCTTAGAATCTCCCTCAGATTTCCCCGCCCGCGGCTGGCGTGCCTCATGGTGTCTTGGTCTTTCGTGACAAAGGCAGCTGTGTCCTGCTGTGGCAACCAGACTTGGAAGCTGGGGCCGGTGTGGGCTACAGCAGGGGAGCACATGCGCCTTTCTGCATGCAGCACGATGCAGCCTGCCTGATGCATGCCCAACAGCGGGGTGTCACCCTGCTTGGCCCCGCTGCAATGACAGAGGACACCCCTGGCGCGCAGGTGGCGGTTCCCCATCACCTGCAAGGGGCGGCCGGAGTTTGTTGAGTGGATGATGAAGGCGCTGCAGGGCGGCGCCGGCGACTTTCCGCCCTTCCTGCGGCCGCTGCACGAGCGCTCTGTGGACCTGGCCTTCTACGGGTGAGTGCTTGCTTAAATTAGTTGAAGCACAACGTCCGCATCCCGCCAGTCCTCGAGGCTGGAAAGCGCACCATCTTCCGGCACTGGCGGCTGTGGCGTGGCACGGTTTGACTCAATTTTGGAAAAGAAATATTAGATATAATCACAATTGGAAGTCGGTTCAGGCTGCACATGACACAGCAAACGTAGACTGCAGGTCGAGTCTTCTGCAGAGTGTGCTTGCTTGATATGAATGCTCCCTCGTCGTCCGCGTGCACAGGCGGTTGACGCCGCCCAAGGCATGGAAGGGGGGCGAGGAGTTGCCGGACGAGCTCTTCAAGCTCCACCGGCAGCAGCTGTTCGGTGCGTCTTTTCGTCTCCGCGCAGGCGGCGGTGCACAACTGCAAAGTCGCGCAGACCAACCGCAAACTCGAAACCCAGCTGCCTCTTGTTCGTTCTGACCTATGTGCTGTTGACAGCGCAAGCTAACCTTGAGCCTCTGTCCCAGTCTGTTTCCTGTTAGGGTTTAGGGTGTCGTGTTTCATGATGCCGCGCCTCCCTGCACCCTGCAGACAGCGTGTCGAAGCTGGAGCGGGACGCCCCCGAGGTGCGGGTAGTGCTCTCTGAGCCAGTAGACTACGAGACCTTCGCCGAGGGGCTGCGCGACGCCAAGCTGTTCGTCAGTCCTCTGGGGTGCGCCCCTTGTTGGAGCTGCATGCTGGGTGCTGAAAGCTGGGTGCTGACAGCTTTGTCTGACTTCGCCGTCCGCTGCTCTCGTGACAGCACTGCCATGCACATCCTGCATTGCTTCCGAAGCATAGGACCTATTGTGGCATTGGGACTCTTGACACTAAACCCTCCGGCCTTCTTTTCGAATGCAGCAAGGCGGAGGCGAGCGGCAAGGACTATGAGGCGGTCATCAGCCGCGCAGTGCTGATCAAGCCGCTGGCCAGCATGCTGAAGAGCTACCCCAACATCTACGAAGTCGGCGTGACCTGCGTGGAGGTGCAGCTCATCCCTTCCGTCCCATCCCTCTTGAACCCACGGACGGCGCAGAATGTGCTGCACGCCGGCAGCTACAGGCACCATAGGGAGGCATGCTGCACGCACCGCACGGCAGTAACCATTGGTCAGTCTCCTGCGCAAATGGACAATCCAATTGCGCCCAGCACCTGCAAGCTGGACTTTGTGCTGTGCTGTGTTGCTCGCGTCCACCGCTCCCGACCATTCCCAGGCTTTGCGCAGGTGAAGTCGGATTACTCGGACCTGGAGGCGGTGGTGAAGGAACTTCTGGGCGACCCGGACCGCATGCAGCGCATTGCTGACACCGCCTACCAGCGGCTGCTGTCCCATTCCTCGGTGCGCACCTGCCGTCTGGTTTGCAAGTCCTCCTTGGTTTGAGAAATTGCAAGTTGTGGATGTGGGGGTGCATTGCATTGGGTGCAGCCTTCTGATCCAGCAGGTGCCTTCTTGAGCTGGTTATTCTTTAACAGGGCCCCGCGAGGACCCACAGCAGCTGTCCAGTCTTGAAAATACACCGTGAATTATGCCGTCTTACCGCTGTGCGCAGGAGCGGCCGGTGGCGCAGGACATCGCCGAGACGTTGATGGATATCGTCGAGGCGGACAACTCGGACTCGACAGTGTATCTCGACTAGGAACGTGGAACCCTACCAACTCGTGCCTTCATGTGTTGTGATCGAGGCGGGATCGGGGCAGCTGTGCGTGTTTTGTGCGGTGTCGTGAGCGGATGTCGTGGCGACTTCAGTCTTTGTCTTGAGCGTTATTGCAGATGATTGTCGATAATTTCTGGCATTGCAGCATGCCAGTGGGGATTTGTGACGCTCGCAAAACACAGGCCTGCACTCTGTGGCGCATGCATGTACCCTAGCCCCCTACTCAGGGCACTGCCGCTTCTGCACTGCGGCGGCGGCGGCGGCGACAACATGTGATGCCCTGACTGCACGTCCGCACATCGTTGGGCTCGTCAGTGCCAGGAGGAGCATCGGCGCTCAATGAGGATGACTTCACTGGTCGGGCTTCATGCTGGCACTCAACAACTCGGCCGACCATCCCATTTACAGTCCATTCTGAGATTTGCAAACACAGCAATATCACGACGCAATCCCACGATCAACCCGGTTCTGCGAAACCTGCTTGGCCGGTGCTGCACAGCCACGCAGCTGGGTGCACATCAGTTCCCTAGATCGTGGGGTGGACTCAGCTTGTTCAGGTCGTTTCTGCAAAGCACCACCATGGCGGCAGAGATCCTGCAGAAGAAGCACCGCTTCATCCTAGTCAGTGACCTGGACTGGACTATGGTGAGCAGCACCCGACGATCAGAATAAAAGGGGATCGGTAGCGCCTGATCTGGCCCTGTGCTCGATCGCGGCAGCGCTGGGAATACAGTAACGGTCACAGGACCGAGTGCATCTCGAGCTCTCTCGAGCACATGTGCCAAGGGAGCTCTGCTCTTTGCGTCGCAGGTGGATCACGATGACAAAGAGCATGCGGCGCTGAACAAATTCGGGCAGCTGTGGAAGGACAACTTCGCGTCCGACAGTCTGCTGGTGTTCTCCACCGGCCGCTCGCACGCGCTGTATGAGGAGCTGCGGGTGGGTCCTCTCGAGGCGCCAGATGCGCTTCAAGCTATGGGCCCACGCAGCAAGCATGATTCGCAGAGGCCAGTAGGCGCTGCGGCACCAAGTGTTCAGCTGACACGGGTCATGTTTCCTTACTTCTTGCTTGTGCACATCTGTGGAGACTCACATCCACCCTCGGCGCAATGGGCTGCAGTGCGGATGCGCTGCACCCCACTCGGACATGCGGATTTCCGCGCAACCGCCAAAGCTGAGTGAGTCCGACAATGCATGCAGAAAGAGGCGCCGATGCTGGTGCCGGACGTGCTGGTATGCTCCGTGGGCACGGAAATCTTTTTCGAGTCGGCGGGCGAGGCCGACAGGGAGTGGGCCGCGGAGCTGGACCAGGGCTGGGACCGAAAGGGCGCGCTCGACGTTGCCGCCGGCATCTCGCAGCTGGCGCCGCAGGTGCGGTGCAGTGGGACTGAACGTTAAACGCGAGACGGACGTCGCCGCCGGCATCTCGCAGCTGGCGCGCCGCAGATGCGTGGCACGGCTTGCGGGGCTTACAGTTCCGGGTTTCCAGTTGGGCAGAGCATAGCCAAGCGCTGTTTTCAGCGCCGTGTGAGTGGGACTGCGGAACTGAACAGCGAGCTCCGAGACGGCAGTCGCTGGCACCTTCGCACCGGCGCCGTAGGTGCGTGGCACAGCGCTTGCGGGCTCGGCCACCTGGAGGCAGGGTCCCAACGCTGTTCTCAGCGTCATTTCGAACTGAACAGCAAGGAAATGCACGGGAAAAGTGCAAACACCGCAGGCTTCAACACCGATGCCAGGAACACGTCAAACGCACGATTGCGTTTTTGCAAACCGCTCCTGCCTTTGATCGAGGCTTTGCTGCGTTGTCACACCCTTCTGCAGCAAGCGTGGATTTCGACAGCTGACACATCTACAACATGGTGTTGACCGAAGTTGATGGCCTGCAGGATGCGTCGGAGCAGCGGCCGCACAAGCTGAGCTACCACCTCTCGGCAAAGGGCGACGAGGCAGAGCAGGTGCTCGACACGCACACAGCACTGCTGCCTGAGCTTCTGGCCCATGGTCTCATACGCGTTGGGTTTGCAGCGCAAACCTCAATCTGCATCATGCCGCTGCTGCATACGAGCTCCGGTCAGCCACAGGCGACAGCCTTCCTGGCGGCGATCGCAGGTGATTGCGGCGCTGAACGAGGGGCTGGAGGGCAGGGGCATCGAGGCCAAGGTCATCTACAGCGGCGGCGCCGACGTCGACATCCTGGCCAGCAAGGCCTCCAAGGGCGCCGGCCTCCAGTTCCTGCTCGGCCAGGTGCGCTCGCTGCGCGGTGCTTTCCTGAATGGTTGCTGAGGGTCTCCTCGGTTTGATAAACGTGCCGGGCAGTTCATCGGATTTCTCAGCCTCCTGCTGCCCAGGTTGGAGACAGTGCTGCAGAATCTGTCGACAGTCGCTTTTGATTATGCCCCGCCCATTTGCTCTAGCGGCACCCTGCCCCAAGCTGTGCCGCCACCGCGCCGCAGATCGAGAAGGGCGCGGGGCTGCCGACGGAAGGCGTGATGGTGTGCGGCGACAGCGGCAACGACATCGAGCTGTTTGCGGTGCCGGGCGTGCGCGGCTGCATGGTGTCCAACGCGCACCCCGAGCTGCGCAAGTACTGCGAGCAGAACGCGTCGCCCAGCATCTTCCAGGTGGGTTAGGGTTTAGGGTTTAGGGTTTCCGCGCCGGCTGCGCAACCCCCCACGCTGTGGCTGTGACCTGATGCCTTCAAGTCACGGCGCGTCGCTGTTGCTTCTGTGTAGCTTTCCAATGCAATCGTGACACTGTGGCTCCCGGATGGGTCTCTGGAAAGGATCCTTTGTCGCGTGGCGCAGGCAACAAAGCGGGCCGCGGGAGGCATCGTCGAGGCACTGGAGCACTTCAAGCTCGCATAGCTGGTCTTTGGATTGGGGTCCAATTGTTCATACAGCTGTCTGAGATGCGTGTCAGTAAAATCGTTTTGAGTATGTAGAGTAATGGCAGTTGTGAACTGCCGGTATCTCTTTGTCGATGTCAGATGAGCTAGAGGTTAGCAGCCGCGATACCTAAGATAGAACGCCTCTGTTACTGGCTTTCATGATAAAAGCCAGCTGCCCTGCACTGAGCACCTAGGCTGTGGTGTGACGAACTCGTTCTTCAACTGCATGGACTGTTTCGTGCTGGCGACCGCATCATGCGCTGGCAACACTCTCTGGCTGCAGGCCTTGTTGCTCAAGCGAAACGGATGCACTGACGTCTGCTGGGCAAAACCCTGGCCCAATCGGCGATGCCACGCCGCCGCGTGCGAGCATCCGACAGCGGTGCTCCGCAAGTCGCCTTCTTGCCGCTGCCTCCTCCCTGCACAACACACAATGACGCACTCGAGTCGTGAAGTAGGCCGTCCAGGATGTCGTGTGGCTCGAATGTGCATGTGCACTGTAAAAGCAAGCTCGTGCATAGCGTGTCAACGTCGTGACGCCGCATCTCTCGCTGGGACATGCTACCGCTAAACCCTAAATTCTAAACCCTGAACCCTAAGCTACAGATACATGGTGCAGAGACGCACTGTGGGGGATGTCCGGCGGCGGGCGGCGACCAGAGGCGCTCCGCCACCGCGGCGGCGTCAGGCCAGGTTTTAGACAGCGCATTGGCCGCGTCTGTGTACTCGCCCCACATCGCCGCCTCGCCGCCCACCACCAGTGCCTTCTGCGCGTCCGAGCCCTGCACGAGGTTGGGAGAGCAGTCTGGGCGAGCAGCAAACTGGACGCCGGCTGATGTGGCTGGAGCCGCGGGAATCGCGAACACTCTAGGGTTTAGGATTTAGGGTCTGACGACTCGAGGATGCTGCTCGCAGAGCAGCCACAGCCCTGATACGCCCAAGTTCACGCATCCGCAGAGGGTTTCAACGCCTCGGGTTGGAAGTGAGTACAACGCGTCCAGCACGGTTGGCTATGTGTCAAATCTCAAACCTCAGTTGCTGACCAAGCCTCACGGCTGACCTCACCTCGAAGGCGAGGGGCTCCACCGCGTGGTAGCGCAGCCAGTTCTCCTCGCTGTAGGCGCCCAGGTTCAGGTACCACGGCGACGACAGCAGCGTGCGGAAGCCCTTGCACAGCGGCACCAGCCCAACCATGAGCCATTTTGTGGTACGGAATTTCGCCTCCGGGTTTGAGCCACGAACAAGGACCTGGCTTAAAGCTGCGGCTGTTGCTGCCGCAGCCACAGCAGGTTTCTGTTTGAAGGATGCACCTCCACCAGCGACAATCTTGTGGCTCGGTCAAACTCATTCGCTGCAAAAGGTGTGCTTGACGCAAACGTCAAAAGCACACCTGTTTGGTGACGCGCTCCAGCTCTGGGACAAAGCCCTGCGGCTTTTCGTGCACCAGATGCGTGCCGCCAACCCACCTGTACCATGAACGATTCCCTTAGTCAGCATGCAAACTGCGAGACGCGGTCATGCGTCGTATCAACCATGGTGCAGGGCGCTGCTGTATTTACCAGCCTGCACAAGAGCCTTGTGTTTGCGCTGCAAGGCTGATGGATCACGCAAGGCTGCCGGATCGAGCGGGCTGATGTGGTGATGCGGCCCTGCGCGGCACACCTGCATCCTGTCGACAGATTGCACTGCCGGCGCCCAGCCGCCGCCGCGCGGCTGTCGCTGCTGGCGCGGCAGCCGCCGCCGTCGCCCGCGTCGGTGGGCCACCACCACTTCCACACGTGCACGAGGGTGTCGTTGGCAAGAACAGCGCCGTTGTCTAGAACCTCCTGCCACACGATGTACGACCTGTCTGCACGCGGCAAACAGTGAGAAGGGCGTCAAAAGCAGTTCTGAAAGCGGTCTTCTCAGAACTGATGCGTGCCTTTACACACAATGACGGAGCTGGACTCGCCCCCTGCAGCAGTCGTGGTGCGCAATGCATTGCACAGCTGCGCAATAGGCTCGGTTGAAAGCTGCAACGCCCTGTGGATCCATACCCTGTCCTAGTAAAGCAACCAGCTTTTGCAACTGGCGCAGCTGCGCAAAGGCGGCAGGCAGCGTGGCTCATGAATGCTGCCGCAGGCAATACGAACATGAGGAGAAGCCAAGCCGGAGGTGACGCACTTGCGGCGGCTGCCAGCTGCAGCAGGCGGCGCACGTAGTGCTGCTCCAGTGCACGCACATCGCTGATGTTCTGCGCTCTCATCCAGTCCTGTATGCGCGGGTTGTGCTGCAGGTACAACAGAACAATGGGCCCAGTGCATGATCCGATGCCGATCTGCAAGTGGCAGCGGGTGAACAGGCTGGTCGCTAGGCGGCCCATAGCAGATTCACGGCCATGCACGTGCCGGGCTGCAGCGTAGGCAGGTCCGGCTGCAGGGCAAAAAGGCAAAAAGGCAGAAAAGGCAAAAAGGCAGAAAGGCAAAAGAGGCAAGAAGGCAGGCTGCAGGGGCCATGACATTGTGCGGCCATGCTGCAAGGACGAGTACCGTGACACTCCACCACAGTGCTGCAGCCGCGCACCTGCCAGCAGCCGAGCGGCACCTCATCGCCGCCCAGGTGCAGGTAGGAGTCCGGAAACCGCGCCGCCAGCTCCCGCAGCAGCTTCCACACCTGCCGGATGCAGGATGCAGACGGGCGTGAATACCCGCACACGCCTGTGCTGCTCCAAGGCTGTCCACCGCCGGCCGAGGGAGCCAGTCGACCCTTAAACCCTGACCCTTAAACCCTAAACTTTAAACCCTACAAACATGGGCGCAGGGTCGCTGGCGGCGCCAGTCTTGCAGCTCTGCTTGTGCCATGTGACCGCGCCTCTGCTCCAAATCGGACCAAGGGATGCCCCTCCTCCAACACAGACCAGCTGTGCTGCGCAGGCTTCGACATGTCCTGGATGCCGATTCGGGATGTTCAACTTTGACCTCTATGAACGCTAATCAGCCTGAGTGAGGCTGGAACAGTGTAATATCTCTCTCTGTCCTGGATGCCGGAGCAGTCATCATCTCCGGCACGGCGGCACAGTCGGCGGCGCCGCCGCCGGCTTCTGATGTGCCCACAATTCCCAGATGCACGGAAGCACTTGATGCACACTCGATGCACGCTTAGGGGCAACATAGAATTCACTGTCTCCGCTGTCCATGAGCGCAAAGGCCGTCTCACCACTGTGTATGTGTGCTTGCGGGTCGGATCCAGTGGCCCTGGGGTGCCGGTGGGGCCGTGCTCGTCGTAGCACTGGGCCAGCAGCTGCGGGTCGCTGCGTCCCCACGACAGCGTGTGCCCTGCACACGATGTTTGTAGGGTTTAGGGTTGTAGGGTGTTTGTGCTCTCTGGATGAAGTCATCTTGATCTGTTTCGAGCGTGCGCTCTGATGCGGTGGAGCAGTCGGAGTAGGCAGAAGAGTGGGCGCCCTGGCAACGCGGATAGCAGGCCCAAGAACGGCGCGCAGAATCGCTTTTGATGGAAATGCTTTTCATCAACCAGCTGACAGGAATGGGGATGCTTCATTCCATTACAGCAGTCGCTTGTCCCCAGCGACCTTGCCTGGCGTGTCGAGCTCGGGGATTACGCGGATGCCACGCGCGCGGGCGTATGCCACCACCTCCCGCACGTCTTCAGGTGTGTAGACGGCGCCGGGGGCGAAGGCGCCCTCCCGCGACAGCCCCGGCAGCTTGGCGCTCACGTAGGGGAAGGACTGCGGAATGGAAAGGCACAATGGCACCCCATGCAGAATGCAGACGGCTTGCAAAAGCGCAAGGGAGGCGGGTCCATGGTGTGGTGCGGCGACTCGCGTCGAAGGACCCTTCAGCATCTCCTCCAGAAATGCGACCTCCGGTGGCAGGGATTGCAGCAGCCGCCTGAAGAGCACACAACATCACTCTGTTGCGACCATGACTTGAAGGGAAACAAATTCGCAAACCCACCTGGTCATCCACAAGGTGCCAGTGCAGCACATTGAGCTTGACCCAGGACATTGCGTCCAGATGCGCCTACACCAGCACATAAGGTGATCGCGTTGCTGTGTTTCCAGGTTCAGCAGAGCTTCACTGACTGCGAGCAGGATCGGGCGGGTGGTCCAGGCAGGACCTCGAACGGCGCATGCGCCCAGACGCGGCAGCAGGCCGCTCTGCCGCAACCCGCACCTTGATGACGGAGATGGGCAGGTAGTGGCGTGCGGTGTCGATGAGCAGGCCGCGATGCAGGAAGCGCGGCGCGTCCTTCACGACGGTGGCGTTGATGATCCACAGGCTGCGGGCGCCGCCGCCGCCGTGGTGGTGGTGCTTCTTCTTATGACCATGCCTATGTGTGTGGTGCTTGCCGCGGCGGTGCTTGCCGTGGCCATGCTTGCCGTGCTTCTTGTGCCGCTGCAGCAGCGCGTCTGCTGCACTGCTGAAGAGGCTCAGCAGCGCTGCCGCGCAGCCGCCCTGTACAGCGCAGCACAGAAGATGTCCGACTGGATATGTTCAGAACGATTGCTGTCCCCAGCAGCACTGACACAACGGCAGCTCTCTCCGTGCCTGAAATCGCCCGCTGCTGTCAGCTAGCAGTGCTGCTGGCCAACGAATGCACCTGCCAGCTGGGGGCGCCGGCCGCCGTGTCCGCCGCCGCAGCCGCGGCGGCGTCTCCCAGCAGCAGGTCGGGCGGCAGGTCCACGCGGTCCACCAGCTGGGAAAAGGTTTCCAGCCCCCGTAGCGCCCCAAACACGGTGTCCGCCACTAGCTTCGCCTCCGGCGTGTCCACCTGCACAGGTGGGATTGAGAGCACTCGGTGTACACAGAACCGCCATCCCTTGACTGTAATGGGATACATGCATGAAGCAGAATGTCATGCGCTGGATCCAGGCGAAGCATTCAGGCGACTTATAGGTCCGGTCGCCTGGATAACTTGAAGGCATTCGAAGCTGAAAGATCGTGTTAAAAACACAAGCCACAGGCCTCACGTGCAGCTCGTATGCCTCGTCAGTGCCCAGGTTGAGCGACTGGTCCGAGTACTTGACATAGACGCTGAGGTTGTGCACCCGCCCCGCCAGCATGTCCAGGCGCTGCAGCATCACCTCCGCATCCAGCGCATCACCGGCGTCCCCCGCAGGCTCGTGCTGTACCTGCATGCATTGTGAGGAACAGAGCGTCAGCGGTGCTAGGCATGCCAGCATGGGGCCCCAGCCATCGGCGCTCTGTCGCAGGCTGCACGGGGCCTGTCCACCGGCACGCAGCAGGAAGCATGCACTTGCGAATTCCTGATCATCAGCCAGTTGAGCGACGTTTCTAAACGTCATGCGACTTTTCATAGCCGCACACACCAAGCTGATACTTATCATCATTGTCGATAATCACATATGCATGCACCTGTCCAGCGCATCTTTCAAGAGATCGCTACCCCGCCCAGTCACGTGGAAGTCAAACTTATCCGGCTGGAGGTAGAGCACTCGCCGGCTCGGCATCTGCACCTCCAAATAGGGTCGACATTAACGAAGGCGATCGCATGTAGCCCAGCGCCTGGGGAGGTCCTGTCATCATGCATGAAGCTCTTCGCGTTGCTTCTGTGGCGCCTCAAAGGCGCACCTGGTGGTGTGGCTGCGGCCACAATTCAGCCGCTGCGGCAGCATGCAAGCTCGCCAACACCAGGACTGTCGTAAGCAGCTGCATGGTGGGGGCGGTGCTAGTTGTTTCAATGCAATTGAAATTGACAGCAGGCGGAACGGCCCACGGAGGGCTGGTGCTGACTTTGACAGCAGGGCGCGTCCTGCTGTCAAATCCCTGCTTCGAAGCTGATGCTCATCTTGCGAGCGCGCAGGGGGCATGCGTCTGCGTATGTCAGACCAGTTGCAGCACTCCTGGGGATCAAGGAATGCATTTATGAGCGCGCTGACCCGCTGCACCTGAACCAACATGCTCACGTGCTGAAGGCGGACTCTCAGGTGTCGGAGCGGGGAACCCTCCCGCCTGGATACAACGCTACAGGGTCTCTGTTCCCTTCAGCGGTCGATAGGATTTCCCTTCAAGGCACAGTGAAGCCCCATCGTTTCAAGCCAGTGCAGGCTGCTATGGGATGTGCTGAAGTGCCCGGCGTTTGCATTGCGACAGGCTCAGCCGCACAGGGCTCAGCACTTGGTGCCCGAGTGAATTGCAACGATGCCGCCGGTCAGATTCTCGTATTTGACGCCCGTGAAGCCCGCGTCCTCAATCATGGCCGCAAAGTCCTCCTGCGGCGGGAACTGCCGGATGGACTCCACCAGGTACTGGTAGCTCTTCTCGTCATTCGCCACAAACCTGCGATCACAGCATCATACATTGCGTCACACATGGCACCACATATTTGGCGGGCTTGCAAGCCGCATCTCAATGGCATGATGCAAGAGGGTGGAGCATCGTAGCGGCGTTCAAGTAACAGTCTGCTATCCAAGCTCACCTGCCGATCTGGGGGATGACGTGGAAAGAGTAAGCCTCGTACAGGTCCTTCAGCCCGGGTACCGTCACCTGGGAGAACTCCAGGCAGAGGAACCGCCCTCCGACCCGCAGGACCTGCATGATAATAAGTTGCCGTCGGTCGCAAGCTGCTCGACTTAATAATATAGCTAGTCCGACCAGCTAAACCAGCACAAGACAGGAGAATGATAAAACTCGAAGCTAGGAAGCCACTGTCATTGTACACATGCACGGGGGGTTGGTAGTCAGGTGGGGTCGACTCAAACAGCCATGCCACGCCAGGGTGCGCACCCTGTTGGCTTCCTGAAGTGCCGCGGGGATGTCCGTCACGTTGCGGATGCCGAAGGCGATGGTGTAAGAGTCCAGCGAATCGGCCTCGCACGGCATCTGCTCTGCGTCCGCCACCAGCCAGTGCAACCCCGGGTCCGACTCTGCGCCACAGATGCAGCAGATGTCGAAAAATCCTTACAACCCTAACAGGCGTCTGCGCTGTCAGCCATCACGTGCGGCTGTCGTCTGCGACATGGTCAGGTGTGTTGCTTGCAGCTTGAAGCACGAGAAGCGCGCTTTGGGTCTCGATTGGAAGCAGGCTGTGCCGCGTACCAAAGCCGCGCCCTGATGCTCGCCGGCGCCCCTCCGCCAGCATGTCCGGGTTGATGTCCGCGACAATCACTGAGCCCTGCCAGTCAAGGGCTCATGCGTCAGAGCCGTCATGGCCCCCGCATGCCCAGCCTTCAGTGCACCAAAGCGCCGGCGCAACAAAATCATTATTTGTTACAACGATGCAAACAAACGACACAGAATCATCCATGACACGTCACATTGCCGATACCTGCTGGGAAGCTGAGGCGCCCCCCTGCGCGTCAGCCTCTGCCTCCCGGATCTCAGCGCCGGCGCGGCCTTGGGCTCCTCGAAGGCGGCGACCAGCGCGCGCTTCACAAACTCGTGGTGGTAGTGCGGCACGCTCAGCTCCGCCAGGCAGCGCGCCGCCTGCGAGCACGCATGCAAGCGCCATCTTGACCAGGAGTGCGGTTGCAGCGCGGTGAATAAGCGTCGGCCACAGGAAGCTGATGTGTGGGCGATCCACCTCGTGAGAGGAGCCATGTCGCACCTCGGCCTCGTCGCGGGAGACGACAAACTCGGCGAGTGTGTCCTGCATGCGCGCGCGCAGCTGGTCGATGCTGGACACGCCGCCGTGCCAGGCGCCCTGCAGCCGCTCTGCCGCGTGCCGTGCCTTCAGCATCGCGCCTGCATGCGGAAAGTTCATGTTAATATAGGCGCCGCCTAGCACTAGCGATGAAGGCGGACGACAGGGAGATCCCGTGCGCGAGACGAGTCACGGGCTGCACACTAAGCATCCGGCTTGCAGTCCCCTTGTGATCCCTCTCGCTACCATGTTCGGTCGTGATTACAGCTGTCTGATTGTAAATCACGAAGTCTACTTGCTGGTTGATGAAATAGAGAGGTGCGACACCAGCGGCCCGGACGAAGGGAACACCTAGGGAGCCGCCGGGCAACGCCTCCAGCACTTCTCCAGTCCCAAAATCTCTTGAAGAAAAAACGATAGATCGGACTGCGCACTGGCCGGCGGCCTGGACGACAGAGACACCAAGAGAGCCGTCGCAGCGCCTTGAGCACTCCTTCTTGGGTCACAAGAATCTTTTCGTGACCAAAGGAGTGTCCAAACAACGAAATTACCGGCGGCCTGGACGACGGAGACGCCAAGAGAACCGTCGGGCAGCGCCTTCAGCACCGACACCAGGAACGCCGGCGGCAGCACCTCGTCCACCACCGCGCGCCCCGTGAACAGCGCCTGAAACAGAGATAAGGTATCAAGCGGACGTTGGAAGAGATCATTAATGACGAAGGTTAGTCAAAACCAGGACGTGCAGCAGCGGCACCCCATCCACCACCGCGCGCCTGCGCCGAGGCGGATTGGCGGGTTGTCGATGCGGTGAAAGGGAGCGAGGACGGGAGTTGTCAGTATTGGCTGCTTAGCAGCAGTTCAACAGGGCAAGGGCCAGCGACAGGGCATACGCCGAGGCACACGTGCGCAAAGTTCCAGCAGCCTCTCGGCGTGCCAGCATACCTGATTACTCTCGCATTGGCACGAAAGGGTTCAGGTGTTGAGGTGCGCTCACCGGCAGGTGCGGGGCGGCGGGCGTGTCCAAGGCGGCGTCCTCCGCCGCCGCCAACAGCCGCGTGAAGCCCAGGGCCGCCCACAATGCATGGCCGTGCATCCGTGAGCCGACAGGATAAGCCAGGAACATCGGCCGCGCCGCATCAGAGACCGCTCGTGAGTCCTACAGCTGCCCTTAGACAAATTGCAGCTCGGGAATGACTGTGGCATGCAGGGCCTGGGCTCAGGACAGGCAGGCGGACAGGGTGAGGACATGGGGGCAGGGTCACCTGCTGGGGGTCGATGAGGCGGGGGTGCAGCGCGGCTAGCAGCGCGCTTGCCGCCTCGCACTCGCGCGCTCGCCGGTCCATCGCCCGCATCACCAGCTGCGCATGCGAAGCGTGCAGAATAAAACTCTACACGTTTCCCAGCCTCGACACGTCATGCAATCCAGCAAATGCAGGAGGATGCATGGCGATCTCAACTGCCGCTGCGCAGCTCCTGGCCGGGTGCAGTACATTCAGCGGCCTCAACTTCGCAGTCCTGCCGCCAGGCTGGGCAGAATAGAGCTGGGAATGCGCGTCATGGACCTGGCCGCTCGTGCTGCCCTGGTTCATAAAGCTGTGCCGCTGCACCATTGTGCCGCACACTTGTGCCGCACACGCAGGCGGCGTTGTGCTGCAGGACACTGTTGGCGCAAGCAGTGGGTAACATGTCTTTGCTTCATATTGAAGCTCTCGCACTGGTGGAGGACTCTTGAGATTGCATGTCATGCCCTTAATCACCTGCCGCACTCAATCACTGCTGCACAAAGATGCTGGACAGGGCTGGCTGTTCCAGCTCCAACAGGGGGCGGACTGCAATCTTCTGACAGAGTCTCTTATAACTTGCAAATCGTGCTTCCGCTTCAAATGATCTCACATGTTTGACGAAGATGTTGGACAGCGCCGGCTCGTCCAGCTCCACGAGGCGGCACACCACCTCCCCCACCTCGCCGCTCGCAAAGTACTCGTCGATGGTGGCCGCCGCCGCCGCCTCATGCAATCGGCCAGCGTTCGGCAAAGCTGACGAGGCATCACCTGACAGAAGGCCAAGTTGATAGGAGGCCAAGTCGACAGGGAGGTGCTGACAGCCAGGGGATGTTGCGCAGCAGGCACCTGGGAGAACACGAGGTGGAGCCCTCCAGGGCGTGGCCGAAGCAGGAGGCGTCCTTGTAGCCAAACTTGTTGAACATGGCCACCAGGTCCTCCGTCATCGCCACCAGCTTGTCCACCGGGCACGCCACGTCCTCGATCAGGAAGGAGGTGCCTGCGTAAGGTGATGTCTCTCGGTGAGCATTGGCAATAAACTCCAAGATTGGTTTTTCCTCGTGGTGCGACGGGCTGGTTGCGCCGGACCGCCAACGCTGCGGTGCACAGGCGGAGGCGCTCCCCACTCACACTGTGCTGCAAGTGTCGTGCTGCCAGACTACCGAAAAACCGTGCAGAGGCGGCACCGCGCTACAGCCCTGCTGCTCGAAGGTTGCCGAGAGCAGAGGCAGTGATGCGTCAACAGATTGCAGTAGGAAAGGGGGCGCACCGGCCTCGCGGCCGCCGCCGCGGATGGGGATGAGGCCCTTGCGCACGTCCCAGAACACCTTGGACTCGGCGGGGTCCTTGCGGAAGGGGTGTGCCTCCAGGTCCTGCAGCTGGTCGGCGTGCGCGCCAAACTTGAGGCCGCTCTCCCGCAGCGCGCTGGTCACCTCGTAGATGCGCTCCTGCAAACGAACGATGTCAAAACATCGAGCTTAGGGGTGAGGAGATGATGCATTTTAGATGCAAAGATTCTCGCAACGACACGCGGGGCTTCGTCGTGAGGAGAGGGAGTATGAGAGGGAGTATGAGAGGGAGTATGAGTTCCTCCCTCCCTCCAGCTGATAGCCCGCAGTGAACCCATCCAGGCGCCAAAGCAACAATTGCACAACGAAACAGGGTGCCGGTGGGGGCTGTGAACACTGGCGCGGCTGTGAGCACAGGCAGCACCTTGAGGGCAGCAGCGCCGTCGGCACGGCATTCGATGAACAGCGCGGAGGCGGCGTCCCCCGCCCCCTTCATGTCCGGCACCAGCCGCACCAGGTCCTCGTGGATCTTGCACTCCCTGTGTGGACAGGCTTTGAGGTTGATAGATGGGAAGATCGCAGACCTGAAGTGCTGCCGGGACACCTGGCCCGCCAGCGCAAGCCGGGTGCACACCACTTGAACTGCTGCTGCAGAGAAAGTGTGGCTTGTTCTTGTTCAAGCTTGGTCAGGGACCTGGATCCTGTGTGTTGCCAGACGATGTCCTTCAGCAGGTGCCAAGTCTTTGCAACCCAAGCCACGCGAAAGCGTCCCTTGAGACGCTTGATAGAAGCCAACACAACAATAATGATCGAATTGCACCTGAACGACATGCGGTCGAACATCCTGAGAGAAGTCCCTTGGTAGAAGCCAACACAACGATGAAAGACAAACCCGCACCTGAGCGACGCGCGGTCGAACATCTCCACAGCGTCCACAGCCGTCTTGTCGCGAAGCACCGACGCCGCGGCGCATGCGGAGTGCAGGTCCGGGAACACCACGAACGTCGAGGACTGCAGGAGGGACACAGCGCGTGGTTCAGTGTTCTGCAGGGCCATGAAACCCAGCTGATCCAGCAGCTCGTAGCAGGTTCTAGCACACACGAAGAAATCTGACAACCCTGGGAAGTACCAAAATGACAAGCACCCAGCCCGGCGATGTTCAGGCGGCATCATGGCTGCGCTTCTTCAATGATATACAGGCTTCCAGGTTGGGGTGTCTGGAGGAGGTGCCTTTCCAGCCACACCGCCGCCACGTACCTTGTTGGGCACTCAGGCACGGTGTTGTAGGTCGCGCGCGACACAAAGCCGAGCGTGCCCTCGCTGCCGATCATGAGACGCTTGATGATCTCGATGGGGTCGGCGGTCGGGAAGTCCACCAGCACATTGAGCGAGTAGCCGGTGGTGCACCTGATGGCGGGCGAACTTGCGGCGTATGAGGTTGGTCAGCAGCTGGTCGCCCTGCACCTCGCTCGCCAGCGCTTGCACGCCCTCGCACAGCTCCTTGTGCGACTGCGAGCACGTTGTCAGAAGGCAGGTGCATCATGACACGGATCCAGTAGAGAGATGTTGATGAAGCAATGTGGGTTGTCCGGCACCTGCGCCGCCAGCGATTGCCCACGCCCTAGCACACCTCCATGCTGATTGGCAGCGCTGCAGGCTGGCGACCGACCACATACTTGTCCGTGTTGGAGACCGCACATCGAGGAAGGCGGCGCGGGAGTCGGGGTCCGCCGTGTCCAGCATGGTGCCGTCGGCAAACACGACACGCATGTCGCGCAGCGTGTGGTACGTGTTCTGGCTCACGCCGCAGCACATGCCGGAGGAGTTATTGGACACCATGCCGCCGACCTGTGGGTTGCAAATCGCGAAAGTCAGACCCTGCACAAGGTCAACAGCAGATGCTGCAGCAACCGCAGACCTGCCTGGCGTGCAGCCATGCTCATGCCTGGATAAGAGCTGCCCAAGACGCACACCTCTCTGAGCAGGAAGAACGAATATTAGGGGCACCAGAATGATAAGGGTTAGTCAAACGATGAACATCATGCAGGTTTGAGAGGAACCATGTTGCTTGGAGACGTGGTACCTGAGCAGTCCACGCAGGTATCGCCGAGCGGATCCGCTCGTGTCGTGCTGGCCATCCGGCTGCCGGCTCGGCTTCAGGGCGCCATCCGGCAAGCCAGGATGGTTGCAGGGCGCCATCCGGCTGCCGGCTCGTTCGCAGGGCGCCATCCGGCAAGCCAGGATGGTTGCAGGGCGCCATCCGGCTGCCGGCTCGGCTTCAGGGCGCCATCCGGCAAGCCAGGATGGTTGCAGGGCGCCATTCGGCTGCCGGCTCGGCTTCAGGGCGCCATCCGGCAAGCTGCTTCGGTAACGGAGGCCCCTGGGAATAGATCTTAAGTACTGCTCTAATTACTTAGCCAAATCCCCGCATTCTATTGGTCGAGATCTAGTTCAATTCGTGGTTCGCTTCAAAATCTTCCGGCGCAGCTCGCGCTCAACAGCACCTTGAGGCAGGCGTCGGCAGCGCGGCGGACGTCGGCAGTTCAAAGATCACACAAGCAGGCACCTGCAGCACGCAGTGTCGGGGCAGGCCGTTTGACCGGAAGTGCCGCCCGAACGGTCAACTCATCGACACCCGCAGGTGCCACTTTGGCACGTTCATCAGCGGACGCGCAAGCGCTGTATAGCCAATGCACTGTAGACAGCCAGGGACCAGTGAGAGATCCCCAGTGCAGCATGCTCAGTCTAGTCAGAGGCCCACAAATTCTCCGGCAGGATGCCTCCACCGCTCAGCCTGTCGAGGCAGCTGGACTCGCGGCCGTATGAGCGTGAACTGCGTTGTCCTGGTGATCTCTTCAATCAGCTGTGGAGCTGCAAGCCAAAATGGTCCGGCCAGGGACGATGCCAAGTGAGCCTACTGTTGAGATGCGTTGCTTGCAGACGTGCTGCAGGGTCAGCGTTTGGCTGAATGGACGCCGAGGACGCGCTTCATGCTGGCGCCTACGATGCAGGTCTGTCGCCTCTGTCTGGCAGCTCTTGGCGCAGTTGCGCGGCGACGCTGATGTGTTCTCAATGACCGAGCCTGCAGGGCGCCATGCCGCTGACATCTTCACGGACAGCTTGCAAGGACTGCATAATCCGGAATCTGTAGTGACTCCCAGTTAGTCGGTTGAGACCAAAGAACATCACGCGCCTGTCGTTGTCTGCAGAACGGGGCTTGGCGCCGCCCATCCTGGTGACCACCGTGGATATCGGCGAGAACCAGTCCGACCAGATCGAGCTGTACCAGGGCGACAGCCCCGAGGCACGCCTCATACCTCGTCTTTTGCTAATCGTGTGACCTTCCCGAAGCACTTTCTGAACACTGCTGTACATCCTTCTGGGTGCATCGATCTGTCACCTTGACAACTGTGCGGTGCATGTAAGCATAATGCTAAAGGCGGACATGCCATTCTGCAGTTCGCGGCGTCGGCCTTCTGCGCCAAACACGGCCTGCCGGACGAGGTGGTGGGGCCGCTGGCGGCGCACATCGCGGATAACCTGGCGCGGGCGATGCTGTCGCCTGGCGCCACACCACCCGCCTCCGACATCGGCGAAGCGGCGGACCATGGCGATGCCGCTGCGGCGGGTGATCAGCAGCCAGAGCCGCTCAGCCGCTGCGACAGCCTGGACTTCGGCAGCAATGGCGGCGGCGCCGGCGCGGACGCAGAGATGGGCGACATGGGCGGCAGCAGCACCTTCGGCAGCGAGTGCGCCGGCTACGTGCCGCACGCGCCACTGCCGGAGGCGGCCGCGCGGCCGGCAGAGGGGCGGACGTACATGGCGCCGCCATCGCCCACCAAGCAGCCTGCTCGTGGCGGTGGCGGCCAGGAGCTTCCCCATGGCGGAGACGCGGAGGGGCCTGTGGAGCACATGGCAGATATGGAGCAGGCTGAGGAAGGTGCGCTATGCTGTTCTTTGAGTTCCTGTTCTTTGAGTCCTGACGAGCCACTCGAGCTAGCTTTTGGGACATGGATGTGGTGTGCATCTTGCAGAGCGGCTGTGGGGCAACAGCGATGGCCTGGTGGGTCAGACGCGCGTCACGCGGGGCGGCGTCTTCAACCGCCTGTACAGCCACGGCCGGACGCGCGAGCAGCACCTGGAGGAGGAGCGCCGCCAGCGGTGCGCCTGGCTTCTAGCATCTTTCTTGAGTTGCACGTCCTGATCCATGTAGATAAGTGGAAGGATCAAAGCGGTGATGTCCGTGAGAGTCCAGGCTGTATCAGGAAGCAGGGCTCAGAGCCCATGGGCCCGCAGGGGTGGAAGCATGTCTGCCGTGGTGTTGAATTCTGATGCCCATGTGTGCAGGGACGCGGCGGCCAAGGCAATGCAGAGCAGCTACAAGCTGGCCATCAGCGCACGCAGCAGGGAGCTGGCGGCTGGGCGCACCGGCGGCGGCGAGTACAAGCATCACGGGGAGCGCATGTACGTGGAGGGCGTCCTGGAGCTGCGCCGCAAGGAGCACCTGGTGCGCGCTCAGGCTGCGATCCTGGGCAGCCTCGCCATGCTTCCCGCTGGACATAAACTCGCTTTGCCAGTGACGCTAAACCCTAACTACAGTGACACACCTGCCTGCGTGACACCCAACTGGTGCGCCTACAGGCTCCCCCTGCAGAGCTGCATGTGCTCAGGGCGTGGCTGGGAGGCTGTGGTCCTGCGGCTGTCCAGTTGGGCTTGCGCAAATTCCATCTGCAATGGAAATTTGCAGGAGTTCCGATCTTGCTGCAGTAGGGTGCAGTCAGCTGAGCAGTTTCAAGGGACTGCTTGCGGGTCGAGACCGCCTAGTTGAGGATTCCCGACAATGTGCGCAGGTGGAGGAGGCGGCGGCGGCGCGCACTGCGGCGGAGCTGGCGGAGGTGACCCTCAAGCCGCGCATCAGCGGCATGGCGCGCAGCCTGCGCCACGCCGCCAAGGACGGCGGCGACGCCGGCGGCGGCTCCAGCTCCTGGTCCCGCCTCACGCGCACCCGCACCGACAAGACGCAGGTGAAGCGCGGAATTGGTGTCGTGTGTCACGGACTCAATGGACCTACACACAACAGCCTTTGTTCCCTCTGACTGCCCACCGTGATATAACGACTTCATCTTCTAATGGGCGGTGATCTCGGACACTACAATGCAGGAGGACACAATGTGACAAGTCCTGGGGCACAACCCTTGTGCTGAACATGTCCTGCTGCAGGAGCGGCTGCTGGCGCTGGCGCAGGAGAAGGAGCAGGCGGCGGTGGCGGGCTGCACCTTCAAGCCCGTCATCAATCGCCGCTCCGACCGCCTGATGTCCGACCGCTCCACTGTGCTGCGGGTGCATGCGTTTCTGGTGTCGAGCCGTCCTGTATCGAGCCCGTGTGTCCGCAGGCGCCAATCTGCAGCAAAGGCACAGCAGGCCTGCCTGCTGCGACCTGGCTGGCTGGGCGGTGTGCAGAAAACAACCCTGAGAAGTTGAGAAGAAGAAAACAACCCTGTGCAGGATAGCAACATGCCGTGGTTGCTATCCTGCCTCCCCATATCGTTGGCCCATTTCGAACAATTGAAGGCATGCTCCACTCCTCCGCAGCATGACACACACGCCGGGTGACAACAGCCTTGCAATGCTGCAGTACCAGCTTTACTTTTGATGATTGTGGCTATCCATGTGCCAATCCGGTGCCATGGCAACCAATGCCAGATTTCCAAACTGCAGGAGCACCGCATCAGCACACACGACCAGCTGTACCAGGATGCCAACCGGCGCTCGGCACGCGCCTCCGAGTACGAGTACTGGTACCCAGAGGAGGTGACCTTCCAGCCCGCCGTCAACCCGCCGCGGGGCCGCGTAGGCCCCGACGCCAACGCCGAGCCCGTGCAGGAGCGGTGCGGCCATTATTTCATTCTGACGCACGAATGGATTGCCATGCTTTGCTTCCTGCGTCTGGACGGCTCACATGCTGCAGTGGAGTCCCGGCAGGTCGCAAACATACCGCCGTGCTAGGATCGCCTGAGCAAATCCAGCCAGACCGGTGGCGCTGCAGCGCTTGGCAGCTGCGCTGGCAGAACTGCCGCTTCCATCATGTCACAGGTTCACCATGCCAAACTCGCGCAGGCTGTAACCCTAAACCCTAAACCCAGGCTGTACGCGGTCGCACGCAAGACGGCGGACAAGCTGGAGGCGAAGCGGATGGCGGCGCCGGTGGACCCCGCCACTGGGCAGCCCCTCTTCCAGCCCGTCACCGGGCGCGCGCCGGCGCAGCCGCGCAACCATGCCGGCGCGCCCGTCGGCGAGTACCTGTACTGCATGCGGTGCGCGGCCCACCGACAGCTTCGATTCGCATCCGTTCAGGAACTGAGCCGTAGCTCTGAAGGTTGATCACCGCGCTGGTGCAGCCCCTGCCACCTCATGCATGAAGTACAACTGCACAAAGTTGATGTGGGTACCAGTCCCGTGCACAGGTCAGCGGTGTTGCCTCAGTATCAACAGTCGACACTGAGCGCCCTCCCTGAACGCGGCGCAGGCGAGAGCACGAGGACAAGAAGGGCGCGCTGAACGCGCTGTCGGAGCAGCAGCGCCAGCAGGAGGCCACCACCACCTTCACAACGTCCGTGTCCAAGGTAATTGGAATGAGACTACAGAAAACCAGCGTAAGAAAGTGTTGTCGTCTTTATATATTTTATGTATATTTGGTGTCTCCACGGAGTGCTGACACTTCATGAGCACACACAAGGGCTGTGCATCGGGCTGTAGGCGACTGGCCCGGAGTGTGTCCATTATCAAATGTTTGAAAAACATATTTCACTTTTTTCTGGTAAAATAATTTATTACATACCAAGACCGACGGCGCCTGCTTATGGCGCACTTGCCACGAAACACGCGGCGTTCATCTGAGTGTACCAACGAGTTTCCTGGCCTCACACACGGTGACAGCAGCCGACCTTGATGGCTTTGGCTCGCGCAGGCGATGGTGGGCAAGCTCAAGGCGAAGCGCTTCGGGCAGATCTACGAGTACCTGGACCAGGGCGGCGCCGGCGACCTGGACCTTATCACCCTGGTGCGCAACAACAGCGCAACTGTTTCTTTTTCATCGCCACCTCATCACCCTGGTGCGCACAACAGCGCAACTGTTTTGTCTCCATCGCCACCTCGACACAGTGGTACTCGAACGCTGGCCGTCAAGCTGGGAAAGCTCGATCGCTGACGGATGTTCAACACCCGGAGGTGTTGCTGCGGCGCTGAGTGCCTCATCATTTCGATGCTGTGCCAATGCGCTCTGCCCGTCTTGTCCTGCCAGGGGTTTGGGAGCGAGCAGGAGATCATGCGCACGCTGGACCTGGAGGCGCTGCAGCGGTGCTGAACGTGAAGTGCTTTTGTTGCGGAATCAGAGACCGTGTGTCATGTTGGTATTTTATTTGAGAAAATAATTTAAAAAATGTTATATTTTATTTTTATATTTGAAAACGTTGAATTATCATTTGTCGCGCTCTGCGCAGGCGTTTGGGAAGGAGCAGGAGCTGATGGACACGCTGGACCCGGAGGTGCGAGCCGACGTTGAAGCCGCCGCCCGCCTCCTCTCCAAGCGCGTCGCCGCCAGGTGCATAAAGATTGTATCAGCATCTGGTCCCGCTTCCCTTGCGACGCAATGGTGTGAGTCCCACGGCCTGCCAGCCGCACGTTGGCTGGCTGACCCGGGTGGCAGCTGAAGGTTGAAAGTTTGACGCCGTCTGCGCCTAGAAGGGCGTCAGGCGTGAATAAATCGACAGGATTCCCAATCCCCTAGTTGCTGACAGACAAGTCTGACACTTCGCTAAGAGCACAGCTTGCCCATCCCTCGGTGGCATTGCAGCCGTGCTGACATGCAGCAGATGCTTTCGAACAGACGGCTTTGCTCTTGCTGCATCCAGCTTCCCTGGGCCACCTCCTGATCGTGACATCCGATGTGCAGCGGCGTCGACGCCGACGAGAACGCGCCGCCGGCCACCGTCTCGCCTGCCGCCTTTGGTGACGCGGCGCCTATGACCGTCGGCCTGGCCGGCTTCGCTGCCCTGATGGAGGAGGTGCTTCCTCGAACGCCTTGTTTCGCTTTGAATCCCTGTGAAGACACTAAACCCTAAACCCTACCCATGGTGCTGCCGGGTCCACATTTCTGGCCTCCTGTGTGGCGTGCGCATATCTCAATGCAGCTCGAGGCGAATTATGCGCCCCTGGGGCAGTCTGCTGCCATAATGATTTCTCGAGATTCTCGAGATTCACTGGTGTGTCCACGCAGGTGCTGGCGAGTTCGCACCACCCGCGGGCGTACCTGCTGCCCAGCACTCACGCGCGCAAGAAGTGGGAAGAGCCTACCTTCCGACCCGCCACCAACCCGCGCTCCCTGGTGTGTGAAACGTACTTTGCAAACCTACTTTCCCAGGACACAACGATCTCGCACCGACACCTGGTCTTCACAACGTGGAGGCGACAAAGTAGGCGTGCCACTGCTAGGACCCCGTCTCTCCAGCTTTGTGGAGGGACACGCGCTGGTGCCAGCGCTTCTGCCCTTCAGCCCTAATCCCTAAACCCTAAACCCTCCGAGACACCTGGCCGGATGCGCAGGCGCTGGCGAGGCGGCAGCGGCCGGCGGGGCAGAAGGGGTACGACATCCTACACCGCACAGCGGCGGTGGTGGAGGGCCGCCGCGACGCGCGCCGCCAGGCGGCCGAGGCCGTCTGGATGCAGGCAAGTCTTTCGCAGCGATTGAGGTTTAGGGTTTAGGAGGTTTAGGGTTTAGGAGGTTTAGGGTTTAGGAGTTGAAAGCAACCGATAGACCGCTGCATGTCCGGTCCCTTGATGGAACCTCCTATCGTTTCCTAATCCCTTCAGCCAGCACAGCTTCGTGCGGAATCATGCCATCCTGTTGCCGCAAGTCAGTGCCGCAAGGCAGCCACAGGTTTCTGCCGCAGGGTTCTGGTTCTGTGGCACTGAATGAAGCGCATGACAGCGTTCCCATGCTCCCGCAGGAATGCACCTTCAAGCCGGCGCTCCTGCCGCCACGGCGCCGCACGTCTTCCGTGTGTGGGACGTTGCGACCTGACGCCACGCCGGCTCAGCCACAGCCAGAGGGCAGCAGCGCTGAGGCGGCGCTGCTGGCAACGGCGGCGTCTGCCAATACCGTGTCGGCGGGGGCGGCAGCGTCAGACGAGGCGGCGCTGCGGTCAGCCAGCACGCGGGCGAGCGCCGTCCACCGCAGCGTCGACCACGCGAAGTACACCAGCCTCGAGGCGCAGGTGTCGCCCCAGCCACTCGCTTTTCAGCCTCGGTCATCAACGAGTGTCCGCAGCAGATGCTGACATCTCCACCTGTCACTGCGCTTGCCGGCTCTTCAACTCCGCCAGCACGCCGCCTGTCCTCGTGCAGCGAATGAAGCTCGTGATCTCAGCGTCAGCAGAACCAGAGGAGGTGCCCAAGCCGCGCGTGTGCTCCAAACGTCTTTGTGCTGTGACCGATTCCCTCCTGCATGCTTCACCACAGGTGCGGGCGGCGATGGAGGAGACGGCAGCACTCACGGGGATGCGGCCAGCCGAGCGGCAGCGGGCGCCGCCTACCCTCGCCAGTCTGGCCGCATGATGAACCTAGATGTCGTGGAAGACTGCAGTCTTGTTGCAGCTGGTTTTTCGTTGACTTTCTGTGGTTGGCGCTGCAGTCCTGTTGACTTTTTAGACGTTATCTAGGGATCTGCGATTCTCAGATTGACGGCAACATATGCCTTGCACACTTCTCCTGAATAGAGTCTCGAAGTGAAAATCTCATGTGCAATGCCACAAACGTACATGTCAAATCATGGTGGCTCGGCCAGCTTTGCAGCACAGGATGTGCAGCTTCTATATGTTTCTCCAGAAGCGTCCTTGTCAATGACTGCCTCCCACCACACAAGTGTCTGGCGCACTGCCGCAGCGCTGCTCACCCACGGAAGCCATCGCTGGCACCTGGTTGTGCACTCGCTCAATACCCACACTCCATCTTGTGGTGATGGAAGTGCTTGACCGCCTCACAGGGGACCTTCACCCACAGCTCCAGGTTGTCGCAGGTGATGTGGCCGTCCGACTGCTGCTGCAAGAACGCCTTTATCTATGGAGACATTCCGCTGCAACTGGGGTTGCGGTGGAAACAAACCACAACATTTACGGCCGTACGCTATTTTACATATCCAGTCAGATATTATATACAGCCTGCCTGCGTCCAAAAGGGCAACTCCACGCTGGAGAAAGCGCGCTGAAAAAAAGCGAGAAAAACGCATCGCCACTGACCAGCTCGATGAAGGCCATGCCTGGGCTGTGCTCAGGGCGCTATACCGCTTGCAGCCCCGCTGCCGCAGCGGCAGCGTGCACCTCCTGCGGCGCAGAGCGAAAGAATATCCTCGTCTTGGAGGTTGGCACAGGATTGCTGTAACATCAGCTACTCCTTCCCGTTACTACGTCCACCTGCCAATCCGGCTACTGCCGATCCGGCACTACTATACCCTACTGCCGATCCGGCACTACTATACCCTACTGCCAATCCGGCACTACTATACCCTACTGGCTTTGGCCATACTCCGAGCTCTGGCTCCAACACCGGTATCTTTCGATACCACCAACAAGACACGGAAAGCAAGCATCCACTTTACATTGGTCTCGGTGACGAGGTTTTCTTGTCTACTAAGCATTTGGCTTTGAAGGTACCCCGCGACGGCGCGCCCAAGCTGATGCCAAAATGGACTGGTCCATTTGCTATCAGCGAAGTCGTCAACGAGGTTGCGTACCGGTTGCAATTACCTGCTAACCTGAAAATTCATGATGTATTCCATGTTTCGTTGCTCAAGCCTTTCTTGAGTGATGGCCGTTATCAGGCCCCACCGCCGCCAATCTCTGTTGACGGTGAGTTGGAATATGAGCTGGAATGCATATTAAATCACAGAGACCATCGTGTTGGCCGTGGCTCCTATCGCCAGTATCTGGTCAGCTGGGTGAACCAAGGTCCTCATGGTAACACTTGGGAATTTGAGTCTGACCTCACGAATTGTGAGGAAGAGCTGCGCAGGTACTGGCACAGTCAGGGCTGGACCTCTGGCGCGACCAGTCCATGGTCTGCTCGCGGGACTCCAAACCCCATCACTTCACACAAGGTCAGGCACGGGCAGAAATACCGCAGCATGTCTGACATACATCAGTCTGCCAAAGGTGCCAAAATTCTGGCTTCTGTCCTGATGCCTGTTCCTGACCCTCAATACTCCACTGCCCTGTGCACTCCTACACCGAACTGCACTCGCTGATTTTGCAGTGCATACTATATCTGTTTGTTTTCCGTTCCCTGCTGTCTTATTCGATGACTGCAGGTTCTTCCGGGCGGGGAGGGATGTAACATCAGCTACTCCTTCCCGTTACTACGTCCACCTGCCAATCCGGCTACTGGCTAATCCGGCTACTACTATACCCTACTGGCTTTGGCCATACTCTGAGCTTTGGCTCCAACTATACCCTACTGGCTTTGGCCATACTCTGAGCTTTGGCTCCAACACCGGTATCTTTCGATACCACCAACAAGACACGGAAAGCAAGCATCCACTTTACATTAGCGGATGGTGCAAGATTCTCGTCCGATGATGAGCTGGGTGTACGGTGCCTCTGCCGGCGTGACCACTTTTTGCAGGCAGCATACCGGTATGCAATGGGTCTGTGATGCATGCGCCGGCCTGTGTCGGCCTGCATCTGGAGCGCAAGCGCGCCAAAGCCAGGAGTGTCTAGCAGAGTTGCCCCCAGAGAGCTGGCAGCCCGCCGCATCAGGCGCTTCCCCGGCGAGGCCATCGCACCCAGATGGCATGAGACCGGTGTGCAATGGGTTCTGAAGCATCACGCCGCGCTTTGGCCAGCTCTGGCGGGGTGCTGTGGCGCTGATGTGTTCTCATTTAAGCCCAATGTGCACGGGTCCAGCTGTTCCACGGTGCCTCTGCCGGCGTGACCACTTTGTGCAGGCAGCAGACCGGTATGCAATGGGTCTGTGATGCATGCGCCGGCCTGTGTCGGCCTGCATCCGGAGCGCAAGCGCGCCAAAGCCAGGAATGTCTAGCAGAGCTGCCCCCAGAGAGCTGGCAGCCCGCCGCATCAGGCGCTTTCCCGGCAAGGCCAACGCACCCAGATTGCATGAAACCGGTATGCAATGGGTTCTGGCCCTAAATTCCCTGATGGGTTCTGACCCTGAATTCTGGCCCGTTTCATTTGCTAAGGATCCCGGCCGGCACCTTTTAGTACCCGAGAGCAAGGGCGGCCTTCTCTTTTGAAGAACATCCGAAAGGGAATTGCCAGCTAGGCTCGGCATGTGTGATTGGACGAACTCGGGCAGCTGTTTGAAACGGTCTACGACCATGACAGTGGTCTTGCATTGCATATCCGCCCGGCTCTTTCACATCGAAATATCCAAGCCATGATCAATTGACCATTCCGAATTTACTAGGGGCCGTGCCCCTGCCCCGTCTAATTGCTAGGCACCATCGACATGGTGTGTGGGTGGAGTGGCCTGGGCTTCATTCCAGGTTGTTACTGTTGCTTAGCACCTCCGTGCACCCTTCAACTCCTTCTTCTTTGCCCTTGCACTCTCTAGCTTTTCCCTCTTTCGTTTATTTGCCTCCCTAGTGTCTTCACCATTGCCCTTTTTGCTCTTCCACTCTAAGTGCAAGGGATTCACACAATGCTTCCCACCACTGTTGCACAGCTTGTCTCCCACAGCATGGCATGCCTCCTGCCCCTCCTTCCAGCCATGCCTCAAAGCACACACCAGTGTGGGGATGCACATCCAGACAGTAGTCCTTT